>Ga0209381_1001136_pt1 | contig 47364 bp, 44 predicted proteins | sample DewCreD2012metaG_FD_184111 | JGI IMG/M metagenome (GOLD analysis project Ga0209381, IMG submission 184111) | Hot spring sediment bacterial and archeal communities from British Columbia, Canada, to study Microbial Dark Matter (Phase II) - Dewar... ... | reverse complement strand
TGTCGTGGACCTTGTGGACGAAATGGACAAGAAAATCAATCCCCTTGCGGGTGAAGTCCACTGGGTCCACAATGTCCATCTCGTCCATGGTTTGGTCGAAAGAGCCGCGTTCAACTGCCGATTTTAGGATGAACCTCGATTCGGCCGCCAAGATCACGGTTTACGTTCTTACTTCTGGACGCCGTGGATAAATCGGACTTTACCAGAAAGATTGGTTTTTTTGTCCACTTCGCCCACAAAGTCCACGACGTCTGTTTGCGCACAGGACGCGGGTTTCAACTGCCGAATCCAGTTTGAAAAAAGTCCCGAATTCGCGGCTTTCCGAATTACTTTTGTTTTTTCGAATTCGCGTCATTGGGCGCCGGAACGGGCTGCGTGAGAAAACCGTCGAAAGCCAGGATTCCGTTCCGGGCCTGCGCATTCAGCGCCACGTGGCCCAATCCCGACACAAAATCGAATAGAGGGTCCAACCGGCGGGTATCAGGAAGAGCGGGGAAGTTCAACAGTTTCCATTGCGGGGCATGTTGCGCAATCTGGCGCATGGTGAAGCCGGCCGGCTCCCAATACAAGCGCAAAGCCGCATCGGCCTCGATCGGATCGCCTTCGCGCCTTTCCGCGGCCCATTGCGCCATGACCGGCTCACGGGTGGCGGCCAGCCAGTCGCTCCCCGCGCGGCCAAGGCACAGCGTGACATCACTTCCAATCCATGGTATGCGCAGACCCGGTTCGCCGCCCCATTCCGCCGGATATGCGGGGCTGTTGTCCGCGATCGCCGCGAGCGGATGGGCGGAAGCGGCATTCGTCCCGCGCATAACACATACCAGCGTCGGAACCGGAAAAGCGGAATCCGTGATGATTCCGGTCAAAGCCAGCGATATCTCGGTGATACCGTTCTCCCAGCCTTCGGATAGCGGCGGCACATCCCACCGATCCCACGCGGTGGCGATCAACCTTTTCCATTCATCCGGGCAGGCCTTATCGAACCACGGCGCCAGGAGGCGGGCCGCTTCGGCCAGATCGGCCGGTTTCCGGACACTGAGCGCCAGTATAGGGCGTTTGGACCAACTGTCTGGCAGCGTGAGGGGAGGTTCCTTATGCTCGATCCGCGCCCGAATGCTTCCGGACACCGGCAGACCGGGCGCGGCCTGAACCGATATCTGAAATTCGCCCGGTCCGAAATGACGAAAATGAAGGGCGTCGCGGCGCCCTTCATGCCGGACGGCCACGCCATCTTGCAACACCGCCGCCACATAGTCCTTGGACAGCGAAACAATCAGAAATCCCTGACGCCACGCATAGTACCATCCGGCATAGGAAAAAGGGGGATTTTTCGGACCTTCCCAAAGCCGCCGACATCCCTCCACAGCGCGCAACAAAAGCCCCGGGCGGACACAGGCGCCCAAGCCTTCCGGCGCGGAGGCGACAACCAGACGGCTGCCCATCCAGACACGCCAGCGCAGAATCGTTGGGCGTATTCCGAGTTGGATCCGCGTCTTTCGCTGGAATTCGCCGATAAACTCGCTAAAAGCCTTCGTCGCGTCCTGGCCCTCGCGGGTTTGCGCCAAAGCCGCAACAAAAGCGCCGGCATCATGGGCGGTGATTGTCCATTGTGCGCCGGAAGGACGAAAACCCGCCGTTTGCGCGGTTTTGAGCACAGCGTCCGTGAGAACCAGCGCGCCCAGCGCCAATCCGGCGGCCAGCAACGGTCCCCAGCGTCGCGCCCAACCCGTTTTCATTCGGCGTTCCAGATGGTTTCCTTTTCCCGGTCGCGTTGCGCTTCCAGCGACGCGATGGCGTCCGCCAGTTCGGCCTTGAGGCGGTTGAAGTCTTCCAGCGACCCGGCCGCGCGCAGTTTGTCTTCATAGGACAATTTCTGTTCCGCGATTCGGGCCTCGAATCGCTTTTCGACTTCGGCGATGTGCGCTTTCTGTTCTTCCGACAGTTTCTTGGAAGGTCCGCTTTCCTTTTCCAAGCGTTCCATCGCCAATTCAAACGCACTTTTCACGACGCAATCCTCCACGGCATTCAGGCCGGCACACCGGCCCTACACGTTGAATTCATCTTCCAGGATGGCGGCGATAAACCGTTCGACGGAAATGGGATAATAATGACTGTTCGGCGTAAGGATAACGCCTGTCGTGATGTCTTCCTTGCGTTCGAGTTCGTCGAGGGTGGCCGCCAGGGCCGACTCAATGGATTCCTTGAGATGTTTCACGGCAATGTATTCCGATTTGCATTCAATGGGTTTGTCGCGAAACCCCAAAAAACCGAATACGCGTCCCGTCAATCCCAAATCAACGTTTTCCTCGCCGAACACTTCGCCATACGTCGGATTATAGCGGGAAGGCCGCAACACAAAACGGGGCGATACATAAACCCGTCCGCGGACTTCGGTCGTGGCGAATCCGCGTTCACATGCGTCGCCGAGACACACGTAAGGCAGTTCATGGTAGCCGCTGATGATTCCATAGGTCGGACGCCGGATAATCTCCGTGCGACTGAAAATCTCGTGCATTTCATGTCCGCTAAACGGCATATAAACACTCCTGTATTTCCATACTAAAATGGGTTGCGCCCACAACCCAGTTTCTCTTCGTGCCCGTAATTGTCATCGTCATCGTCATCGCTCAAAACCCCGCGGGTTTCACACTCGCCAAATCATGGAACTTCAATTGATTGCGCAAGTTGCCCAAAAATTTCTTGTTATTTTTTGTAGATGTCAGACTTCAAGGTGCTGAAAAAATACAACCCAATCATTGCGCGGAAGCGCCCGCCGATCGGGTGAACCAATTGGCCAACTCGATTTTGACAAATCGGGTCAAAGGCGCCGGAACGGGCGGATTGGCGCCGGCCACGGCCACGTAGGCCGTCTTGTTCGCCGGATCGCAGATGAACGCGTGCAGCGTTTCGGTATCCGGGCCGCCGACGGGCGGATTGGCCAGCAATTGCGCCGCCTCGGACACATCCATTCCTCCGGGACGCGCTTCAATCTGCTTGCCGAGCCAATCGTAGCGTTTCCACGTGTTTTGCATCTTGAGCAGGGGAAGGGCCGCCTGCAGATTCCCGGCGTCAATGCCGTATTGGGCGCCGTACCGGATCGCCAGTTTTAGCAACTGGGCCTCGCCGATCGGATGGTTCGTCCGCCGGATGGCGTCGTCCATCGCCCAATGGCCGGTCCGGTCCGTTTCCTTCGGATCGAGCGGGCCAAACACGCCACAGGAGACCGCGTCCACTTCGAGCGCCCGCGCGCTTGGAATTTTTCCGTCGCCGATGATGAAGTTCCAGCCCGTGGTGCGGGGGCCTTTTTCGATGATGGCGACGGCCTCGTCGAGCGTGGTGGCCTTTTCGAGCGCCCGGCGCATCAAGAGCATCAGGGGGAGCCCGTCGAAGGTTTCTTCCGAGGATACCGAGGTCATTTCCCCTATCGTGATACCCTCCGCGTTCATTCCGCTGACGCTGCCAATGCCGCCGGACCAGCCCAGCATCATGAACGGAATGCCTCCCTTGGGCCTCCAGACGAGAAGGATCGCGTTTTCCTGCGCGCCATCCTCGATATTCCAGTCCAGATTGCGTCCGTGCAGCAGGCGGCCGTCCTTTGTCCATTTGCCCCATACCGCGAAATTCGAGCAGTGTTCGGCCGGCGCCGCGGCGCCGGAACGGTTCAACTCCGGCGGTTCGTTGGGCTTGTGATGGGCGATTTCCGCTTGCGTTACCGCCGTGCGGATATCCTCATAGGCAATGTCCGTCACGCCGGCCGCCTCGAGTCCCCTAACCAGCCCTTTCATCTCCTCGATATATTCCGGCGGGAAATGTTTTTCCATGCGTTCGGATTGTGCGGCGATGTATTCCTTCGAATACCCCTTGGCATAAAAAGCCTTGGCCATATAGCCTTCTTTGATGATATGCCGGATTTCTTTCGCAAGCAGGCGTCCGTGCTGAAATCCCATTTCAGCCGGCGTTCCTTCCATGACCAACAAGCGCTGGTTGTCAATCCGAAAGAGTTTTCCCCCGCCTTCTTGGTCGAGCAACGCCGTTTCGGGTTCCATGACAAAGGCCGGCGTAATGAGCTCATCCGTGGCTAACGGCGCCGTCTGCGCCGAAACCGGATCCGCGGCCATCGCGGAGATCGCCGCTATCGCCGTGATCACCCCGGCCCACCGCACCGAATGTCCAATCGAATGTTTCACGTAATTGTTCTCCCAAGGCGGCCTGTCCATAATGTCTCTGTCAAGTTTACTGGAATGCGCCGGCGCGTAGCAATGCGAAACGGCGGGGGCCTCGCCAGCGCTGCGCCAAATTGACTTGTGTTGCGAACGGTTGATATACTTTCCTTTGCCTTGGAGGCCGATTGTGCCGCGGGGCAGATCCTGTATGGAACGATCTTGGGGCGTCGCCAAGTCGGTAAGGCACCGGGTTTTGGTCCCGGCATTCGGAGGTTCGAATCCTTCCGCCCCAGCCAGTTTCAGGCTGCAGGTTGTGGGCCGCGGACCGTGGAAATGTCGGTGTCCGCTGTCGTCAAACCAGAAAACGGGTGACCGGTATGCCTTATAGCAAGGACATCAAGATTTTTTCGGGTACGGCCTCTTCCGCGTTGGCGCAGGGGATCTGCTCCCATCTGAATTTGACGCTGGGCAAGGCGACGGTCGGGCGTTTCAGCGACGGCGAAATCAAGGTCCAACTGGGCGAGAACGTCCGGGGATCCGATGTGTTTATCGTGAACAGTTCCTCGCCGCCGGTCAATGATCACCTGATGGAAATGCTTATTTTGATTGATGCGGCCCGGCGCGCTTCGGCGGATCGGGTGACGGCGGTGATGCCGTATTTCGGCTACGCCCGGCAGGATCGGAAAGACAAGCCCCGCGTGCCGATTTCAGCGAAACTGGTGGCGAACCTGATGGTGGCTTCAGGCGCGAACCGTCTGCTAACCGTGGACCTTCATTGTGGGCAGATTCAGGGTTTTTTCGACATTCCCGTGGATCACCTGCGCGGCGATGCGGTCTTCGGAACGTACATGGCGGTGCGGAAGATCAAAAATCTCGTCGTTGTTTCGCCGGACACGGGCAGCGTCATGCGCGCCCGTGAATTCGCCAACCGGCTCGATGCGCCGCTGGCGATCGTGGACAAACGCCGCCCCAAGGAAAACGTCGCCGAGGTCATGAACATCATCGGCAGCGTCGAAGGCAAACACGCGTTGATTTTCGACGACATGATTGACACGGCCGGCACGCTGGTCAAGGCCGCCAAAGCGATCAAGGATGCCGGCGCGATTGACGTGATGGCCTGCGCGACGCATCCCATTCTCAGCGGAGAAGCCATTGGGCGTCTTCATGATTCGGCATTGCACGAAGTGCTCGTGGGCGACACGGTCCCCTTGACCGATGCCGGTCTTGCCGAACCCAAATTGAATGTGTTGTCGTTTGCGGCGTATATCGGCGAAGCGATCCGCCGCATTCACGAGGAAGAATCGGTCAGCAGTTTATTTGTTTAGGATTATGGGTAAAGGCGGCCCAGCCGCCCTGTTTCAATCAAGGATAGTATTTCTTTGATCACGGGAGCCGCGGAAGACGCGCAGACGCCGCGATCCAAGGAACTAGTCAACCGGAGGTAGCGACACATGGAATTGCAAACTCTCAAAGTAGCCACGCGCCCGTCGCAGGGCAAGGGAAAGGCGCGCAAAGTGCGCGCGGCGGGTTCGTTGCCCGGCGTATTGTATGGCGGCGATCAGGAACCGGTGTCGCTTTCGGTGAATTTGCGCGCGTTCGAGGCGCTTATCCAACATGCGCGCGGCGGCGAACACGCCATCGTGCAACTCGATGTCGAGGATAATGCCGCGCTCAATACGCCGGCGCTCGTCAAGGCGGTGCAGCATCACCCGTTGCGCAATACGCCCACGCACGCCGATTTTCTGCGGATCCGGCTGGACGAGAAAATCTCGACCGTTATCCCGATTCGTCTTGTGGGACAGGCCCCCGGAATCGCCGAGGGGGGCGTGCTCGATCACCAGTTGCGGGAACTTGAAATCGAATGTTTGGCGCTGAGCGTTCCCGATGAGGTCGTTGTGGATGTGTCGGGCCTTCATGTCAACGATTCCATCCATGTTTCCGATTTGCAAGTGCCGCCGGATGTGGAAATCATCTCGGATCCGGAACGGCCGGTCGTGGCGGTCCACCCGCCGCGGGTCGTGAAGGAAACGGCCGAAGCCGGTGAAGCCGCCGAAGGGGAAGCCGCTTCTCCCGAAGTGATCACCGAGCGCAAGGAAAAAGAAGAGAAGGACGCCAAGGAGTCCAAGGAAAGCAAGAAGAAATAAGGCGCCTTGGGCGGCCGGCGCCATAACAATGGGCCATCGGCGCACGGCATACGGAGCCTTTACAGCGTGAAAATAGTGGTCGGACTCGGAAATCCGGGCGCGGAGTACCGTTTTACGCGGCACAATGTGGGTTTCCGGGTGGTGGATGAACTGGCCCGGCGACGGGCCGTTTCGTTCGATTGTGAAAAATATGGCGGATTGATCGCGCGTATTTCGCAGAACGGCGAGCCTATCCTGCTGGTCAAGCCGCTGACGTTTATGAACCTCAGCGGGCAATGCGTGGCAAGGGCCGTTCGGTATACGAACAGCGATCCGATGGACGTGCTCGTGGTGGCGGACGATGTGAATCTTCCGTTGGGAAAGTTGAGATTTCGTGCGGAAGGCCGCGACGGCGGCCACAATGGATTGAAGTCCATTATCCAAGCGCTGGGCACGATTGCGTTTCCGCGGCTGCGTCTGGGCGTCGGGCGCAGCGATACCGCCGAGTTGACCGGGCACGTACTGGGATCGTTCAAGCCGGAGGAGCGCGAAACGTGCGAGGCGATGCTGGCGCGGGCCGCCGATGGCGTGACGGTCTATTTGGAGTCGGGCCTTGCAAATGCGATGACATTGTATAATTGACGAAGCGACGGGACTATGAAGCATACAATCAGTGTATTGGTCGAGAATCACTTTGGCGTACTGGCGCGCGTATCGGCTCTGTTCAGCGCGCGCGGCTACAATATTGACAGCCTGTGCGTGGGTGAGACCGAAAACCCGGACGTTTCGCGCATGACGGTCGTGGTTCGGGGAGACGACCGCGTACTCGAACAAATTATCAAGCAATTGAACAAACTGGTGGACACCATCGAAGTGCGCGACTTGACGTCCGAGGACTTTGTGGAACGCGAACTCGTGATGATCAAGGTCGGCGTGGGAAGCAAGCAACGAAGCGAAGTCGTCGAAATCGCGTCCATCTACCGCGCCAAGGTGGTGGATTGCAGCGCGAATTCGATGATTTTGGAAGTGACGGGTTCCGAGGGCAAAGTGTCGGCATTTATTGACATGTTGCGTCCCTTCGGTATCCGGGAAATTGTGCGAACGGGCGAAATCGCGATTACGCGCACAACGTAACGCTCGTGCGAACGCCCTCTCGCCGGACAGTTGAGCATTGGAAAAAGGCAAGATGAATGCGTACCGCTCCATGACGGCCGCCGTCCGAAAAGGATCCGGCGATTGCATCCGGTCATTGCGACCGTGTGCCGTGGGCTGTTCCGCGGGCGGGTTCGCACGGAAGGCTATCCCAAAATGCCGCAGCGTTGGCTGCGGCATTTTTTATTTGTCGCCGTAACCGGCCGCGCCGGATGAAACCGGGCGCGGCGGACAAGGAGGTTCGAGTCTTGAAAAAATTGTTGCAGTTGCAGGAACTGGATTTGCGTATCGAGACGCTGAAAGCCCGTGAAATTGAAATCCCAAAGCAAAAGAGCAAATTCGACATCCATCGCAAGCGGCTGGCGGACGAAATTGCCGCCCGCGAAAAGATCTGCAAGGCGCTGGCTCTCGAACAGCGTGAATGCGAGGGAGAAATCGAACAAAAGCAGGCACAGATCCGAAAATACGATCAGCAGTTGCTGGCCGTGAAAAAGAACGAGGAATACCAGGCGCTGCTCCATGAAATAGACATGTTGAAAAAACACATCGGGCTCAAGGAAGAGCGCATTATCGCCATCATGGTCGAACTGGACGAGGCCAAAGCGCGGCTCGAAGAAGACAAGAAGCGAATCAAGGTGGAATTGGAAGATATTGATCGCCAGTGCGCCGCCATTGATGCGGAACTCGCCGAAGCGATTCGGGAACGCCAGGAACTGGAACGGGAATGCGCGCCGCTGGCCGGGCAGGTCCCCCCGGATTTGCTGGCCAAATACAAGCGCATTCGCGCCAACAAAAAAACGGGGCCGGCCGTTGTTGCGCTTGTCAACGAAACCTGCACCGGATGCCATATGCGGGTCACGCCTCAGATCGCCAACGAAGTGCTCGGCAATCTGCGCCAGCACACGTGCGCCTATTGCGGGCGGCTGTTGTATCATCACGATAATTTTCAACAGAATTGACACCGGCATGAACAATCCACCCAAACCCCCTTCCTGGCCGCCAACAACGCCAGAATCGGAAAGCGAGTGGTTTTCGGCGCTGATCGCGCTGGTCCGGCATCTCCGGGGGCCGCAGGGGTGCCCATGGGATCGCCAACAGAGCGCTATCCGCTTTGCCGAATTCGTTCGTGAGGAAACCGGAGAATTGATCGAAGCGCTGGCAAACAGCGACGCGGAATGTGTGGCTGAAGAATGGGGCGACACCCTGTTTACATTGCTGGCCGCGGCGGCGGCCGCCGAAGAGGAAGGCGTTCTGAATGTGCGGGAAGCCATGCAGGGGGCCCATGCGAAGTTGATTCGCCGGCATGCCCATATTTTTGGCGGGCGCGAGGCCGGCTCGCCGGAAGAAGTGGCCGCGATGTGGGCCGCGATCAAGTCGGAGGAAAAAGCCGAGCGTCATGCGCGAAAATCCGCCCAGTAACCGGCGCCGTACCGGCGGCGTGAACAAAGGAACGGTCTTGTGCCGGCTGGCCGTATTCATCGGCACGGCCTTTTTCCCGTTGATCGGATGTATCACCCTCGCGGAACCACTGCCTGAAATTACGGTCGTGGCCCGGATTGCAGACTATCGCCCGGCATGGCGGCCGATATTCCGGGGAGTTGATTTTGCCCAAGGCCGCATACCGCCACCGGATCCAGTAGCCTTCTATGCGGCGCGCATTTCGCTCCGGGATCCCAAGGTCGCCTTTCTGGTTACGCCATCCAACGGTGACGCCCCGAAGGAGACCGATGGAAGCAAAACCAGCGCCTTTCTGCGGCAATTTCATTGTCAATTGGCCGTCAACGCATCCCCTTTTTCGCCCGTAGAAGAAGGCGAGGGCAAACCCAAGGATATCCTTGGATTGTCGGCATCGCGAGGCGATGTCTACTCACGGCCGCACAGTGGACACGGCGCAATGCTTATTTCGAAAGAGAAAAGGGTGACGTTCGTTGAGTCGCCGGATGAGCCGCCGAACGTATACGACGCGGTAAGCGGATTCGGCATGTTGCTCAAGGAGGGCGTCAACACGGGATCGGGAGGGCCCCGGCATCCTCGGACGGCCGCCGGGGTCTCACAGGACGGGCGCTATCTCTACCTGTTGGTCATAGACGGGCGCCAGCCCGGTTACAGTGTCGGCGCCACGACGCAGGAAACCGCCGAATGGATGCGGCAACTCGGCGCGTTCAATGCCATCAATCTCGACGGGGGCGGTTCGAGCGAAATGGTCCTTGACGACGGACAGGGCAATCCCGTCATCGTCAACCGCCCTATCCACAACAACGTCCCGGGCTTGGAACGCGTCAACGGAAACAACCTCGGCGTTTTCGCCGAAACACTTCATCAAGAGGGAAGATAAAAATAACCGGCCAGGGAAAACTTACGACGGTTTTCCGATGGCGTATGCGGTAAAACCGAGATAACGGCCGTTGTTCTCGAAAAAGCCCGTGAATTCGGAGGCGATCACTTTCCCCGCCGTGGAACTGGCCTGGTACAGCATGGGGCGGTCGTCCGCTTCCCGGACAAAGAGTCCGCAATGCAGGACAAACAGCCAGTCCTGTTTGCCGATGCACAGAATGATGGCGGGGCTGGGCAGGCGTTTGGCCGCCTTGCAGGCTTCCGATCCCGGCACATACGTCAGCGTCAGCGTTTGATTGGGCGTTTTGGCGGCAAGTTCCGGAGCCTTCAACAGTTCGAAAAATTTCTTGCGTCCAATGATACGCGTTGCATCCACCGTGGCGGTTTTGAGTTTTCGGGTAACGTCGCGGCAGAACCGGTTATTCACGACCCAGTCGGCTTCCATAAAATGATTGCGATGTTCGAACGCGACGATTCCGTTCTTGTAGCGGATCTTCTGAAGGCGATCATAGGCTTCTTGGCGGGAATGCGAGGCCGCGAGCGCAATACTTTGCTCGATAAACGTCACGCAGTCTACCCGTGTGAGATCCATCAGCGGATCCGAATCGAATGGGGCGCCCGGCCCTTCGCCCAGAGGACCGTTGGCATAGGGCGTGCCGAGACTGTCGCGCGCAATCGCGATAATCCGTTTGCCGAAATCCGGTTCGCGGGCATGAAGATCGCGAAGGTAGGCATCCACGCCGGCCGGGTCCAATTCCGCAATGGGGCGGGCGTGTTCCACCGGATCGCCTCCGGCGAGAAAAGAAACGGCCATAATCGCCATCGCCGCCATCGCCGAAACTAGCCCGCTACGCCTGTGCGGCCGGATTCGTCCACAACGGTTTGGATTAGAAGAAACTGGCGAAATTGGCAAAGTGTTTGGAAGCAGGGAAATTGCCCGGATAGCGGTTGAATTCGACATGGCCATCCATATAGAGCGTATTCGCTCCGCCGGGAATGTGGTTGAACTGCATGCCGCTGCCGCCGATGACCTGGCAAACGATATCCCACATGATCGGCAGCGTGCTTTGCGCCCAAGTGGAAGCCGCCGGGTTGTTGATATCGGTAACCAGAAAACGCTCGATGCCTTCCCGCAGACGGTAGATGGTGGTCCCGTCGCCGTTGCAGAACGGATCACCCGTCGGCTGCGAACCCGCGCTGATGAGCAGATACGCCACAGAGGTCGTGCCCGTGATGTCCTGATCGAGTTTCCAGTCGTTGGACGCATCGAAATCGCCCAAGGCGCCGTTGGGGTTCAAGGCCGGATCATAGCGCATCCACAGAAAAACATAGCCGATCTGCGAAGGAACAGGACCGGTAACGCCCGGCGCCACGCCTGTTGCATCCAACGTCGGCGACGTGTCTTCCACTTTGTCCAGCACGAACCCCGTATAGAAGTAACTGACGCTGGGATCCGAAATCTGGCCTTTATAGGGACAATCTTGGCCCGGAATTTCCTGAACGACACCCAGAATGTTCGCCTTGGCCGTTTCGGGATCGGACGGACAAAGCAGCACATTCGGATCCGTCAGATATTCGGGATACAGCGCACGCGAATCCGGCGCAACGGCAGGATTTTCCACACCGCCCTCGCAATTGCCCGCGTACGGCGCATTCGTGTTCTGGCCCCAGATTTGATCGGAATGGACGCGCGGGAACAAATTTCGATTTTCCCCCGCGTACATCTTGAAGATGATGCCCATTTGCTTCAGATTGTTCTGACAACTGGACCGCCGGGCCGATTCCCGGGCGCGCGCCAGCGCCGGGAGCAGGATGGCCGCCAAAATGCCGATGATGGCGATCACGACCAACAGTTCAATCAGCGTAAATCCTTTTCTGCTCATAAAATAAAACCTCCCCAAGAATCTGTTATTGAATCGCCTTATTATGACTCTTCGATAATACCATGAAAATACAGCGACCCGCAGACCTCTGGACCACTGGGCGATAGTATGTCATATTACTTGGTAAACCGCAAGAGTCCTCAGAAACCCTGTTCTGCAACCCCAATCCCTATGTGCCAGGGAGGGCCGGCCGCCTCGATGACGCACAATCACGTTTTTTCACTGGAACGCGGCCTGCTCCGTATGAACCTGGATTCGGCAATGGAAACCCGATCCCTGTGCGCAAACAGTGGACATCATGGACTTGTGGACGAAGTGGACAAGAAAGCCTATTCGCTTTTGGGTGAAGTCGGGTGTGCCTGCAAAGTCCACGAAATCCAGAAGTTATACGCAGAATCCACTCTTGACTGCCGAATCCAGGATGAAGCCCGCCCGGCCGTGCCTTACGTGCGAAACGTGGAGCAATCAGGACTATTTTCTTGGCCGATAGATTTTTTCTTCGATCCTTCCGCCCGCTATCGGCCGGCAGCCCGAATGTGCGCGAGGGTTTGTTGCAAGCCTTCTTCCAGGGAAACGGCAGGCGTCCAGCCCAGCAGCGCGGCGGCTTTTTCCCCCGACGTATAGATGCGGCTTACCTCGCCAGGACGCAGCGGTTCGAGCCGCGGCTCGCCGCAAAAGCCGGTAATCCGGCGTATTGTGTCGAAGAGTTCCCGAACGCTCGTTCCAGATCCCGAACCCAGATTGATGATCGCCCCATCCGCGCGATCGGCCGCCAAAACGCATGCGCGCGCAATGTCGCCCACATAGATATAATCCCGCACCGGCTCGCCGAATCCGTACAAGATGGGCGTTTCACCCCGAAGCATCTTGTCAATCAAAATCGAGCAGACGCCGGCTTCTCCGTGGGGATCCTGCCGGGGGCCGTATACATTGGGAAACCGCAGGATGGTGTAGGGCAACCCGTACAAGCGGCCATACAAACGGAGGTATTCTTCCGCCGCATATTTACTGACACCGTAAGGGCAAAGGGGATTGGGCGGACACGATTCGTCGGCGGGCAGGGAATCCGGATTGCCGTAAATCGCCCCGCCGGTCGAGGCGTACACGATTTTGCGCACGCCGCCCGCGCGGCACTGTTCCAGCAGGTTGATGGAGCCAAGCACGTTGGATCGGGCGTCGAACAGCGGATCCTGCGTACTACGCCGGACATCTATGTGCGCCGCCAGATGAAAGACCCATTCCGGCTCCACTTGGGCGAATATTTCACGCAGATCCGGCGAGCAGATATCCGCGACATGCAACTCCGCGGCGGCATGGACGAAATCCCGTGACCCGGAGGACAAATCGTCCACGACCGCGACCTTATGACCCTGCGCGATCAACGCATCCACAACATGTGAACCGATGAATCCCGCACCACCCGTTACCAATACCTTGGACATCGTAAATTCTCCCGTCAAAACACCATTCCCCGCAAGGATATTGAGGTGCGAAACGATCATACCCGAAACGGGATGCGGAGTGCATCTGCCGTGTGGTTCAACCTAAAATCGGCAGTTGAACGCGGCTCTTTCGACCAAACCATGGACGAGATGGACATTGTGGACCCAGTGGACTTCACCCGCAAGGGGATTGATTTTCTTGTCCATTTCGTCCACAAGGTCCACGACATCCAGAGGATAGCACGTAGAATCCGATCTTGACTGCCGAATCCAGGTTCAACTGCCTTGCCTGGTTCAACAGGCGGGAAAAAGGAAAACGGGCGCCCAGTACATGTTTCGGGCGCCCGTGAATAACAACTGCGTTCCGTTATTTTTTCAGAATCTTTGCCACGACCGGCGCGGACAGGCGTTCGAGCGGCGGCATCACGCCGACCAGCGGCCGCACATAATGGCGGAACGCATCGGTAACGTTATTGCCTTCGGGAACAAGATACTCGTCCTTCATTTCGGTCGCGACACGCGCGACGGTTTCGAGCGGTGTGAGGAAATATTCGACTGAGTAATCGCCGGTGCGTCGAATCGCCACCGATCCGTCCTGGTTGTGCCAGATGGCGTATTGCGCGGCCTTTTCGCCGACTTCGCGCGCCTCGAACTGATCCACTTCGCTCACGCAGCCGAGGAAACTGCGCTGCAGATAACCGAGCGTATCCGCGCGTACGCGCTTGATTTTCAGGTCGTTTTTCACCCAGGCGCTGAGCAGGTCGCCCAGGGCGCCCGTGCCGGAAAGTTGGACGTTGCCGTGGCTGTCGCGCTCGCCGCCGGTGAACTGTTCCGCAAGCGCCTTTTTGTCAGGGCCGACAACCCCTTCCGAGACCGCCACGACACAGCGGCCGTATTGGTCGTTTGCCGCTTTGACGTCGCGGAGGAATTGTTCCTTCGTAATCGGGCGCTCCGGCACATAAATCAGGTGCGGACCATCGTCGGGGTACTTCCGGGCAAGGCATGAAGCGGCAGTCAAAAAACCGGCATGACGTCCCATTACGACGCCGATATAGACTCCGGGGATGGCGCGATTGTCGAGATTCGCGCCCGCAAAGGCCTGCGCGACGAATTTCGCCGCTGACCCGTAACCGGGGCAATGATCCGTAACCCGCAAATCGTTATCAATGGTTTTGGGAATGTGGATGACGCGCAGTTCGTAGCCGGCATTGCTGGCCTCTTCGTTTACGATGCGGCAGGTGTCGGCGCTGTCGTTGCCGCCGATGTAGAAGAAATAACGCACATCGTGCGCCTGGCATACCTTGAAAATTTCCTGGCAATAGGCGATATCGGGCTTGTCGCGTGTGGAAAGCAGACCCGACGACGGCGTCACCGCAACCGCTTCGAGATTGTGCGTCGTCGCTTCGGTAAGATCGACGAAATCCTCGTTGATAATTCCACGAACGCCGTGCAGCGCGCCGTAAACGCGCGTGACTTGCGGAAATTTGCGCGATTCGAGCACGGCGCCCACGAGACTTTGATTGATGACGGCTGTCGGCCCTCCGCCCTGCGCCACCAACACCTTGCCTTGAAGAATAGACATGATTTTACCTCCTCAATTTGAACCGAAACGTCTTCCGGCGAGAACTTTCCTTGCGCCCACCGGCGCAATTGAGTCAGAATTCTGACATGGAGCCGATGCCGGATTCAACATGGGAGGGAATAAGGCGGATGAGATCCGTAATGGCAATGGCGGCCGTAGTGGCCTTCGGAACCTGTCTTGCGGCAGAGGATAAAGGAACGGTCCAGGCGACCTTCGAAAAGGTGTTCGGCGAGGCGGCAAGGCTCGATCCGGCCATGATTGCGAAAGTCACGTCTGGCAAACCGGGTCAACGGCATTACGTGGACCGAAACGGCGACGGTAGGCCGGAAGAAGTGTGGTTCATTGATACGGCGTTGCGCCATCCCGAAAAGTGGCGGCCGGTGCTGGTGCGCGCGATTGACGAAGACGGCGACCTCGAAATGGGTGGCGAGCCGGATTTCGACAGCGATCTGTACGTGGCGGACTGGCATGCCGACGGGACCGTGGACGCCGTCACGGATTACACGGACCTCGACGGCGACGGCGACGTGGACGAGATGGCGTTTTACTTTCCCTGGAAGGACGGTGGGTTGATGGTATGGTGGGGATGGGACGCCGGCGACGACAATCTCCTCTGGTATGATATCGGCTACACCTACCGGCAGCACGAATGCCAGTATAACTGCCATTTCGGCGGCGACGAACTTTTTTGCGCCTTCACCATCGGCCCGAATGATGCGGAATGGATCTGCACCTTCGAAAATCCATTTTTATTCTACGACCTCGACCGGGACGGCGTGACCGAGGAAGTCATCCGTTTTTCGGGACGCAACGAATCCGTCGGCAATCTCCGGTACAGTTTCGACGCGGATCACGACGGGACGCCGGACAACCCGCGCGATTTCGACGTGTCCATCAGCGCGTACGCGCCGGAAGGGCTGACGTTGGATCCCCGTTTCTGCGAGCGCCGCTCGCTGCGGGGAATCCCCACGGGGCCTTTTCTGCGGTTCCACATCGGCCCCCAATACTCGCGCGATACGATGTGGGCGAATTATATGCTGACTTGGGACGAGAACGACTTGAACATAGACGGCGACAACCTGCGCGAGGGCCGGTTCTGGGATACGCAGGAACGATGGGAAGGAATCATTGCCAAGGGCAACGATCTCTTTCCGCAGATCGGGGGGCCGAGTTGTGGACCGTTCAACAAGCGTTACGAGGTGGATAAGGATCCCGCTTACGGATTGCGGGTCTATTTTGCTCCGACCGATCAGCGCCTGCATCTCTTCGGATCGGAAACATCATGGCTGATCGTGGATTACGATTACGACAACCATCCCGACATGCGTTACGAGTACGTTGATTCGGACGGCGACGGTTACATTGACACGTGGCGGCTCGACGGGAATGGCGACGGTTCGTTCGACGACGAATGGACGCGCGGCAACGCGCCCGTTACGGACATTCGCTACGTCTGGGGCGAGGTCAACGCCATTATGGAACCGATCCTGGCGAGCGCGCCTGAACAACTTTACGCACTCGGCGAAACCCTTCGGCAAGCGCTTGCGAAAACGGGCTTGCGGGAAGAGGACGCCATTCAGGCATTCGCCGCCTCCGGTTTCGACTCGCCGATGATTGACAAATCCCTCCGCGTTCGGCTGTTGTCAAGCAACGAATCGTGGCGTTACTATCTCGACCTCGTCAAGGACCGGCTCATCGTTGCGTTGAAGTCGCGACACACGAAACCCGCATTCTGGACCGCGTTTGATGCGCTCCGCGCCCACGGCGACCTCGGCGGCATGCGAAAAGCCGTCTTGGACGAATTCGGCCTGCCGGAAACCGTCTCGGATTTCAACCGTTTCCGCGCGGGCACGTTAGATTCGGTGCGCGGACCGCGGGTCGCCTGGGGCCAGGACTGGGTTCCTCCGAACATTGCCTGGGAATCCGAACGTTGCGCCTACCGCGCCTATTGGGGCCAGTTCGATTTCTTCGGCAAGCGAAAACCGGGATTCGTAATCGCGACATTTGGGTCCGGCGCCAACTATCACGTTGAACAGGAATGGGGTATGGACGCTCTGCACGTCAAAGGCACATGCGGACTTGGAGGCGTCACGATCCACGCGGGAGACAGGGCGTATCCCGCTTACAGCCCAAACGGCAAGGGCGACGCCGTCTGGTCGAAGCGGCTCGTCTCCGAAACGCCGGACCGCGTCGAAATCGAACTGCGCGGGGAACATGTCGGACCGTTCAACGTAGTCTTTCGCTGCGCCGCGCTGGCGGATCGTCCCGACTCGCCGATTGACGTTGCGGTCGAGAATGTCAAACCCGGCGAGGCGATCGAAATCGGGGTGGGCCTCACGCGCCTTCCGCGGGAACAATTCATACTCGACACGAAAGAAGGCATTATGGCTTCATGGGGCATTCAGGATCCGGCCATCGGTTTCATTGGACTCGGCATTTTGTTTGATCCCGGAACGTTTGTACGGATTGAGGAAATGCCGGACCAGCACCAAGTCGTCCTGAAACCCGATGCGGACAACCGAATCCGGTACGGCATTCAAGGGGATTGGATGAACGGACGCCGTTTTTCGCGTTGTCCGAACATGGATAACTGGATGAACGAACTGCGCACGTCGGCCCGGACGGCCTCGCTGAAGCGACTTCCCGATGCAAAATCATAAAGCCGTTCACGGAATAGAACGCGGCATTGGCAAATCCGGCGGATCAGTTCGGATTTCCGACATCCAGGCATTTCATTTCCGACTGGCTGCGAATGAGCAATTTTCCATCCGACAGCGCCATGGGCGCCCAGATTTCCTTCCCGCCGAGCAACTGGGCCTTGGACAGTTCCTTGTATCCATCCGGCGAAGGTTCGACCAGGTACAGAATGCCCCGTTTGCCGTCGAGGTTGAAGATTAGATTGTCCGCCATGAGCAACGGCCCCCGTTCGAAGGTGGGCGCTCCGGCCACGTCTTTCGTTTTCCATTTCAATTGTCCGTCGATCGTCAGGCATATCATACCGTCTTCGCGTTCGTTCGAATTGCTGTTCAGGTACAGGTGGCCGTTGTAGAAAATGGGCTGCTGAATCTGACTGCCGCAAACATCCGTTTTGAACAGTTCTTTGACGCTCCAGCCGCCATCTTGTTTCTTGACCTGAATCATCGCGGAACCCGCCCGGTATCCCCCTGTGATGAAGAGGCGATCAGCGGGAAGGGACACGGGATAGGGAATCGGGATGAAGCACTGCCAGCCTTCGTACCGCCACAAAATCGCGCCGTCTGAAAGCGAGATGCCCGCCACGGCGCCTTTGACGGATCCGTCCTTGCTCCCCGCGCCAACCATGACGGCCTGCTCGGTTCCGTTCAGCGTTGCAATCACCGGGGGCACGTATCCGACAAGACCCAAGGAGGGCGATTTCCAAACTATTTCGCCCGTATTGCGATTGTAGGCGGTCACGAACGCATCCGGCGCCTGGGGCGCCACAATCACCAGGTCTTTGTATAGGACCGGCGCCTGGGTAACGCCCCATCGCGGCACTTCAAGGCCGAAATCGGCGCAGATGTTCTTGTGCCATACCGGACGATGGGTGGCCAAATCCACACAATAGAAATGGCCCAACAGACCCACCGAAAAAACGTATTGGCCGTCCACGGTCGGCGCGGTTCGCGATCCGTTATGACTGACGCTGCCCGGCGCTTCAAAGTTTACGTTCCAGATGTCCTTGCCATCTTTGATGTCGAGGCATCGCAGCACATCATGGACATCGTCTGGACGATCCAGGATATATACTCGGCCGCCTGCAATGGACGGCGAAGCGTAGCCCGGCCCCAGATTTACTGTCCAAAGAACTTTGGGCCCGGTTTCCGGCCATTTCCGCGCCAGGTCCTTTTCGGACGACACATTATTGCGATCCGGACCGCCGTATTGCGGCCAGTCCGCCGCCTGCGCCCATCCAAAACCCAGCATGACGACTGTCATTATCCGCCAGACAAGATACCGTCTCATTCGTTTTGTCTCCATTTGCGCGCCGGCCACATGATACGTTTGAGGATCATACTATGCCTTGGACGCGCCAATCACCCAGCCGGTTGAGGCATCACAAATGGCGCCCCTCGTTTCTCGGCGGGAACGCGAGGGGGGCACGGCAAGGAGCCGGTCATCAATACGAATAGCGGCGGATGATATCGCCGTTCAGACTGATGACCACCTTCTCCATGGGGACTTTCCGGCCGGCCCGGCGCATGCCTTCCTCGACGATTACGGGCAAGCCTTGGCAGCAGGGCACTTCCATGACAACGACAGTAACGCTCTTGACGCTGGATTGCGCGAAAATCGCCTCGAACTTGTCAATGTACGGGTCAGGGTCGTCGAATTTGGGACAACCGATCATGACGGACTTGTCGCGCAGGAAATCCTGGTGAAACGCGGGGTAGGCCACCGGCACGCAGTCGGCAGCGACGAGCAGGTCCGCGCCTTGCAGGAAAGGCGCGCCGGGCGGCACGAGGCGAATCTGCACCGGCCAATGGCCAAGTTCGGATGGGGCTGGCGCGGACGTGCCGTATGGAGCGACCGTCGGCCGGCTGCCAAACTGTTGGATGCGCGCGCCGGGGCAACCGCCGCCGGAAGGACATGCCGACGGAGCCGGAGCGGAATGCGTAGTCTGCGCCACGTGCGGAGCAGGCCCTTCAAACTCCTCGGCCGGACGTTCCACGACGCGCAACGCGCCGGTCGGGCATTCGCCGAGGCATGCGCCGAGTCCGTCGCAATATTTGTCCGCAACCAGTTTGGCCTTGCCGTTTACAATCTGAATGGCGCCTTCCGCGCAAGACGGCACGCATTCGCCGCAACCGTTGCAGAGGTCTTCGTCAATTTCGATGATTTTGCGCGTCTGCTTCATATCAATGACATTCCTGTAATCGTTGATTTCTTTGGGGGGACCTCTTCTTACGAGCGGGAGGGCGCGTCCTCGCGCGCTTGGACGGCGCGGACGCCGTCCCTCCCGGGGAAGAGGTCCCCCACGCTTACTCCTATCCCAAGATGGCCGCCAAGTCCTCATCCGGAGTCGCGATGGGCTTGATGGCGAAGTTTTCGACCAGCACGTTGAGCACGGCGGGCGTGATGAACGCCGGAAGGCTCGGTCCAAGGCGGATGTCCTTGATGCCCAGGTGGAGCAGGGTCAGCAGGATGGATACGGCCTTTTGCTCGTACCACGACAAGATCATCGAAAGCGGCAGGTCGTTTACACCGCAGTTGAACGCGCCCGCGAGCGCGACCGCAATCTGGATCGCGGAATACGCATCGTTGCACTGGCCCACGTCGAGCAGACGCGGAATACCGCCGATGTCGCCGAGTTGCTTGTCGTAAAACCGGTACTTGCCGCATGCAAGTGTCAGGATGACGCAGTCCTGCGGGACTTTTTCGACGAATTCGGTGTAGTAGTTGCGGCCCGGCTTCGCGCCGTCGCAACCGCCGACCAGGAAGAAATGGCGGATGGCCTTGTTCTTGACGGCTTCGATGACCTGTCCGGCGACGCCCAGCACGGCATTGCGCGCAAATCCGGTCAGCACCGTTCCCGCTTCGGTGTCTTCGGGAAAACCGGGCTGTGCGAGGGCGGCCTCGATGACCGGCGCGAAGTTGCGGTCCGTGATGTGCGTGACGCCCGGCCAGCCGACATTGCCGCAGGTGAAGATGCGGTCTTTATACGACTGCTTCGGCGCTTGCAGGCAGTTCGTCGTCATCAGGATGGCGCCGGGGAATTTCGGAAATTCGAGGACTTGGTTCTGCCAGGCGGAACCCCAGTTGCCCGCAAGGTGCTTGTACTTCTTGAGTTCGGGGTAGCCGTGCGCGGGCAGCATCTCGCCGTGCGTGTAGACGTTGATGCCTTTGCCCTCGGTTTGCTTCAGCAGCGCTTCGAGGTCGAGCAGATCGTGGCCGGAAATCAGGATGGCCTTGCCCTTTTTCGCGCCGAGCGCGACCGGCGTCGGAACCGGATGGCCGAAATGTTCTGTGTGGCCGGCGTCGAGCAGTTCCATCGCGCGCAGATTGACCTCGCCGCACTTCAGAACCAGACCCAGCGCGGTGTCGAGCGCGATGTCCTTCTGATGCGTGGCCGCCAGCCCTTCATGGATGAACGCATAGACCGAATCGTCTTCCTTGCCGAGCAATTGCGCGTGATCGGCGTAAGCGCCTACGCCGCGGATGCCAAGCAGCAGGATGACTTGCAGGCTGTGGATGTCGGTATTGTCGCTGCCTTCCGACGGAATGCCGTGGCGTTCGCCTTGCGCGACCAGTTCCGCCGTGCCCGACGCGGGGATAAAATCCGCCGGACCCGCCGGGAAATCCACGTTGCCGCCTGCGGCTTTGACTTGCTTCTTGAGCGCGTCGCGCAGCGCCACTGTCTTTTGGATGTATGCCACGAACCGTTCGGGATCGAAATTGACATTGGTCAGCGTCGAGAATACCGCCGCCGCCGCGAACCGGTCGGTTTCGGCGTCAACCACGCCCACCTTGCGTCCTTCGATGGCCACCATGGCCAATCCCTTGAGGACATACGTCAGCAGATCTTGCAGCGCCGCCACGTCCGGTTTCTTGCCGCACACTCCCTGGGCTGTGCATGCCACGCCATTGGCCGCCTGCTCGCATTGATTACAAAACATCGTCGTTTCCTCCTGTTGTTCCCGCCTTCCGCGGGCCTGTTTACCGTTGCCTTGGCCGGCGCGAATCCCGTTCGCCGCCACCGGGGCGTTCTCTGTTCCACAGCCGTACTGTACCCTTTACGCAAACTCTTTGCCTTGACTTAGGTCAATTCCACCGCATTTTCCAAATCCCCCCACGGCTGTCCAAAGCAACTCCAACGCAGAGGCCCGAGAACGCAAAGGAACGCAAAAAGGTTTTGAATAAATGACGAAGCCCGTGGCGCAGACTGTCGAGTCTGCGTAGGTCTACCGTAACAAAGCCCTTTTTGCACAGACTCGACCGTCTGCGCCACGTGGCCGGGCTTTTTTCACCGGTTCAGAGAAGTGTGTAGAGAAACGGGAAAAAGATCGCGTAGCCGTACTGCTGGACAAAATCGCTTTCGTCCATTTGAGGTCTATGTCCGAGGGTTAACAAGTTGGTTCCTCACAGAAATTCGTGCAGAGAATTGCCACAGTCTGCGACGCGGAGTGTTTACAGGAGCCATGAGAATCGCCAGGGCCATGGCGTAACATAAATGCCTGCCGACAGCCTGAAGGGCGGCGACAGGCCAACCCAGGGCAGCGCCCTGGGAAAGCGCAATACCCCGTATGTCTGAAAGGGCGAAACCCAAGTCCTGTGCGCAATCCGTGAATGCCGTGGACCTTTCGGGAGAAGTCCACTTTGTCCACAAGGTCCACGACGTCCAGAAGGTAGTACCTTAAATTCTGGCTTCTATCAACAACAAGAATAAGTTTTTGGACAACTTGTTCAGTCAATTGAAATTCTATGATCCTTGAGAGTATTGAGTTCGCCGCCTGATGGAAACCATCTCGTGGCGGACAAGCCCGCGAAGCGGGCGCTGGAGTTTGCACATTTCGGTTCAACCTAAAATCGGCAGTCAAGATCGGATTCTACGTGCTATCCTCTGGATGTCGTGGACCTTATGGACGAAATGGACAAGAAAATCAATCTCCTTGCGGGTGAAGCCCACTGGGTCCACAACGTCCATCTCGTCCATGGTTTGGTCGAAAGAGCCGCGTTCAACTGTTCATACGTCCCGATGGGACTATCTCGCGGCGTTTTACCGGGTCCCAGGAGTTCCTCCTGGGCTATGTTCGAATCGTCCCTTCGGGACTATCTCGCGGCGTTAGTTCCTCCTGGGCTATGTTCGAATCGTCCCTTCGGGACTTTGCGAAATTTCACGTGACGGATTTCTTGGACTGTCGCGAACCAGATCCTTTGAACCGAAATGTGCAAACTCCAGCGCCCGCTTCGCGGGCCAGGCGCGGCTTGGTTGCTCTACAGCGCATGTGGCGTTTTCGTTGGCCGGCCTGCGAATCGGCACTGCCGTATGAAACCTTCAGGCATCCAAGAACTCGGTACTCTCAAAAATCCGATCTTGACTTTCGAATTTCGGTTCACGAAACGCCTACTCCCCGGCAATAGGGGCGGTCAAGTTTCTTCTTGGCGGAGGAGGGCGAGCAGGGCGATGATCATGAGGGGGCAGGCGGCGGCGGTAGCGAGGCCGAGGTTCAACCGGCTATGTTCGGCAACGAAACCGATAACCCAGGGCATGACAATGCAACCGCTGTTTCCGAGTCCGGCCAATAAGGCGAACATGGATGCGCCGCCATGGGGAAAGCGGTCGGCAACGAGTCCGAGCGTCGTCGGCCAGAGGCAACTGACGGCCCATCCCGTGAGGATGCAGGCCGCCAGCGCGATGCCCTTCGGTGCGAAGCAGGCAGCCATAATGCAGGCCGCGAGGAGTGCGCAGGCGACGTGCATGAGAGGTATGGCGCGAACGCGGCGTGCCGCGATCGCGGCCAGCATGCGCCCGGCGATCATGAGCACAGAGTACGCCGCCAGCGTGATGCCTCCGGTGGCTTTGCTGTAGCCGAGACCCCGTTCGGTATAGGCCGGCAGCCATTGGACGATCCCCTGTTCGGCCGCGCCCGCGAGAAAGATGATCGCCAGTCCCACCACGAATCCCGCCGACATGAACAGGCGGCGCAGCGGTGTCCGCTCGGCGTCTTCATGCACGAGCGCGGGCACGCGCAGCGGGACAAATCCGGCCAACACGACGGCCGGCGCCGCGATCAAGAGAAGCGTAATCGTCCGCCACGATACGCCAAAATGCAGTCCCGCCGAACAAAACAAGACCGTTGCGACGGATCCGACGCAGTAAAAAGCATGCAGCCAGTTGAGCGCTTCCGTGCGCCGATCGGGCCGCAACGCGGACACAATCGGACTCATCACCATGTCGAGCACACCCGCGCCGAGTCCCAGCAATACAGACGCGGCCAGCAGCGAACTGTAACTGTGGGCCGCCGCCGTGACGGCAAGTCCGCCCATGGTCAATACCGCGCCCAGCAAGGCGAATCCTTTCGCGCCCCACCGGTCGGCCAGCGGACCTCCTCCCAGGATGCCCGCGGTGAACCCCATGAACATAATGGCGGAGATGCGGCCGAGTTGCTCGTCCGTCAGTCCGGTCTCACCGCCGAAGGCTTCGCTGAAACTCGTGAGGAAGACCGGGATCAGGCTCGTGCCGATAGCGATGCACATCATGCCTCCGTAACAGAGGGCCAGCGCGCGGCGGGACGATGCGGATTCGTTCACGGTTCAGGTGTCCTGTTTGAGGCATGTGCGAAATAGGCCTTCGTGTAGCCATTCATTGCCGGCGGCCATTTGAAGAGGCGAAAAAGAGGAACAAACACGCTTTTCATAAAGCCGAAAAGCGATTCCATCCCGGTTTTTCGCCCGAACGCGTCATTTCGCAAATGCCTTTGCTTGTTCCGGGGCGGCGGTTCCGGTATACATTGTGTTTCATGCGTATACACCGCCACAGACGAAAAAAAGAATGGTATCGGAAGCGCAGGCCGCATGCCAAACGCCGCATACTGCCCGCATTGGGCGGCGGCGGGCGGCTTTACTATTTGCTGATTGCGGTTGGGGCGCTGCTGCTGGCCGCGTATCTCGCGTATGGGCGTCTGACCGAAGACTCTGACGAGAAACGGCTCCGCCAACTCGTGTATACCGCACAGCGCGCGGTCGAGGCCAAGGACGTCGCCACGTGCATGTCGCTGCTGGATGAAACCTATACCGACAACCAGCGTAATGATTACAAGACCATCCAGCGGCACGCACTGCGCGAACTGGATCACGTGCGAGACGTGCGGCTGGGCATTCGGAACGTCTCAGTCCAGGTCGAACCCGGCGCCACCCGCGCAAACATGGAATTCGAGATTCGGTTTCGGGCGCAAGTGGACGACGGGTCAGGGCGGAGTTTTCCGGTCATCGGCGTGCTCAACAATCGGGTGCCGATCGGCGCGGTGTGGGAGCGGGTCCGGCTGGTATGCGTCAAGCGCGGCGATGATTGGCGAATATCCCACGCCGCCATCGAATCGTTGAAGTAAGCAGATCATCCATGGAATTCCGGGGATACCATTCTTTTCCCGTTGGAATTCCCGAAACTATGGCAGCCAGGATCGGTAATGGTTGCCGGTCTGGCCGGCGCTTGAAAAGTCGCAGACGCGGTATGTCGAGCCGTTCTTGTCTTTCAAAACCGCCAGCGCCCACGGTTCAATCGGGCCGTTCCATTCAATATCCTCGAATTGCACCGAATTCCAATCCATCACGGGTAGATCATCCGGATTCAGTTCATTGTAGCGCGCGTCGTAGGCGTAGAGCAGCGGCCCGCGATAGATTGAAGTCTTGTTTGCGCACTCCTGCTCGCCTTTCCAGAATCGCGGTGAAAAATCGAACGCGATTTCGATGCGATCGCCGTCTTGCCATGCGCGTTCGATGCGCAAATAGGCGCCGGCCACGGCGTCGAGTTCCTGCCCGGCCACACGGACTTTCGTCTGTTTCGACCATTCGGGAATGCGCAGCCTCAGCGGAAACGACTCCCCGCGATTCATCCGCACGTGTATTTCGACCCGATTCCCAACGGGATAATTCGTATCCTGCGACAGGACGATGAAATTTCCCGAAGGCAATGTTGCACGGAGATCCGAAGGCCCGTAGAAATTGAGCGCCAACCCTTCGGGTCCATCCATGAGCGCCCACTCCGCGAGCATGCCCATCGGACGGTAGGCATTGACCGCGCAACAATTCAGGTCCGGCCCGGCCTTGGGCGATTGCCATGGCAGTTCGACACCGAACACCCGCGTGCCGTCCATCGGGACGTTATACGCGCAGACACGGCCGCTGTACGGGACGGCGCCGAGCGCACTGTTGAGGGTACTCCATTCGATCTCATCGGCCACGCGGCTGTCGCCCGTCATGCGCAGCACGTCCACCGCCATCGCAATCCACGCGACGGTGCAGCACGTTTCGATCGCGCCTAAGTTATAGGGTGAACCGCAGAAACCCTCGCCGGAGGTCACGCCGCCGGTGTTATGGCGATCGCCCGCGAGACCGGTCTTGAAAATGTGCTCAAACGCCTGCCGGTACTTTTCATCGCCGGTCAGCCAGTAGAGTTCGGGCAGGGCCTGGTAATCATGCAGCGCTTCCCAGCGATGCTGCGGAAACTCGTGCATCGGCACGCCGGCGAGCGCCGAATCGAGGTATTTGCCTGCGCCTTCCTCGTTCCACGCGTCGTGGACGATATACTTCGCCAGTTCGAGGTATCGCGGCACGCCGGTCTTTTCGTACAGCAGCATCGCTGCGTGGCACACCGCCATATTCATCTGGCCGCCGGCGCCGTCGCAAGTCAGCGTGGGACCGCCCGGCCCAAAAGTCTCAAACAAGAGGTCCGCCGCTCTCCGGCAGGTTTCGAGTGCGGGTTCATAGGCCGTGTTTTCATAATGCAGGATTAGGCCGAGCATGCAATGGTAATGGCCCCACACGTCCCAGTTGCCGCCGGTCAGACGCGACGACGCCGGAAACGGGCCAAGATAACCGTCCGGTTCCTGGCAGGCGATGAGATCGCGCACGAACGTGTCCAGCGTCGCCCGCAGGAGCGCGTCATGCGTCACGCGCCACACCAGTTCTCCACCGGTAAGATACTTGCCCGCGAATTCGCCCGCCCATGGCACAAGGGGATCGCGGACGGGCAACCGGTCGCGGTCACGCAGAACCTGCAAGATAGCCGGACTCGATTCGGGCGTTTCGAGGAAGTAGCGCTGAATGGATTTGTCAATGCGCTTGCGCAGGTAGCCGCGCAACTCACCCCATGCGCCGCGCACGGGCTGCAACGCGGGCCGGACGGCTTGCTCCGGCTTTGCAATGGGCGCATTCCAGTTATAGAACGTCATTTTTCGCCGCTCCTTTGCATGGGATTCCCCAGTTTCCGAACGCGCCGTCACGCTCCAATAGAAGGTTTTTCCGTTCACCAATTCCAACGGGATTGCGCCCTCTGTTTTCGCACCCGCTTCGACGACGGCAAAGGGAGCCGGGGCGTCCGGGGCATCATACAGACAAATGGCGTATGCCGTTGCGCCCACGGACGGCCGCCATTGCACCGCTATGGCCTTTCGGGCGCGCGACACCATACCGTCGGGCGGCGCGACCAAGTCGAAGGGCGGCGGCGCGGGTTTCGGTTTGCCGAATTCTTCCGGCGCGCCCACCGCCAAGAAACGGTTTATACCCCCGGCAAGACACGCCGCCTCGGCGCGAATCCAGGCATCGGATCGGGCGGTATCGCTCAGCCGGACCTCGTCCATCGCACCGGTGAATTGCCACGAGTCGAAATGCAGCACGCCGCGCCCAATCCGCATTTCCTGGATTTCGAGCGGGCCGGGTAATGCGCTGTCGCGCTGCAAGACCGTGCCGTCAATACAGATGGTCCGCGTGTTGTTGCGCGCGTCATACACCACGATAGCCGAATGCCACGCGCCCATCGAAAGTCCTTCGGGATTCAGTTCCGGCGCTTGACGGTCACGGCTGACCGCGTTCGTGTGAACAATGCGCGGTGTTTTCAGTCCAAAATTGAACCAGTCCTGCGGCGCGTGAAAACGCTTGCCCGATGCGATCGTCTGCACGCCCGGCCCGCCGTCCACACGGAACCGCACCGCCACCGTAATCTGTTCGCCCAGCCCCGCGATTTTTTCCGGCGCGACTTGCAGAAAACCCGGATCGCCCTGAAAACGCGCCACATCACCGATTGTGACGTTCCCTTCGGCGGCTGCAGCAACGCCGCCGCGTGCCGCATCGTCGAGATTGCCGTTCAGGTGCATGACCATGCGGTAGCGCGAATCCCACCGGGATGCCGGAGGCAATGCAACGGCGTTCGGATTGCCGTAATAAAGGTCGAAATACTGTCCGGGAACGCCGGCGGCAATCTTCGGCACGAACACATGAAGCACGGCGCTGTCGGACGACCACTGGTCCATTTCGAAATCGAGCAAGGATCCGTCCGATGCGACAACGCGCAAGTCGCGGCCGTCCGCCTGGGCGCGCGAAAAGGCAAACAGACCTTCGTCCAGAAGAAGCGTAACGGGAAAATCAACGAGGTCTTCCGACAATTCGGCAGAGGCAAGCGATACGCGCTGCCGGAATGTCCACTCCGGATTCCACCACGCCTCCGCGCCCGCCGCACACGCCATCATGCACACCAAACCGATCCCGCCCATGTCCATTTCCTCCGTTGTTCTTCCTGAATCAATGCCAATCTACCAGTAACGCGGGTGGTAATTCACCAGATTTTCAGCGTTCCGCACAAGGTTCCGGGCCCGTGCCGTTCCGAATCGGCATTTCGCTCACTTCCGGGATTTGGCGCAATATAACGAATGGCGGAGAGGTTGTAAATAAATGATGAAATCCGTGGCGCAGACGGCCGAATCTGTACAGGCATACCGTAAAATCCCCTTTTGCGCAGACTCGACAGTCCGCGCCACGCGGCCGGTTTTTTTCACAGGATCTGAATGCTTTTCGTTGGAACCGTGATGAAAAACGTATACACTGTGGGTCAAATGGAGGAGACCACGCATGGCCCGCGGTAATCACATGGCCAATCTGGAAGAACTGGAAGACCGGCTTTCGGTTCCGCCCGCCGGACTGGTGGAGTCATTTCGATGGCTGGAGGGCGATCTCCTGATTCTGGGCGCCGGGGGCAAAATGGGGCCATCGCTGGCGCGGATGGCGGCAAGATCACGCGAAGCCTCCGGCGTATCGCGCAAGATTACGGCGGTTTCCTCGTTTTCCGTACCGGGTTTGCGCGAAAGGCTCGAAGCGGCGGGGGTCGAAACCATCTGCCGGGACCTGCTTGAACCGGGCGCGTTTGCGGCGCTGCCCGGCGCCGAAAACGTGATGTATATGGTCGGCCGAAAATTCGGTTCGACCGGCGCCGAGTGGCAGACGTGGGCGACGAATGTGTACTTGGCCGGCTTGGCCGCCCACCGTTTCAAAGACTCGCGCGTGGTTGCATTCTCATCGGGAAATGTCTATCCCTTCGTGCCGGCCGACGGCAAAGGCGCAACCGAAACGACGCCGCCGGGTCCGGTGGGCGAATATGCCATCACCTGCCTGGGCCGCGAGCGGATGTTCGATTATTGCGCGCGAGAATTGGGCGGCCGCGTGCTGCATCTGCGGCTGAATTACGCCGTGGAATTGCGCTATGGCGTTATTGTGGACGTGGCGTTGAACGTATGGAACGAAACGCCCGTGGACTTGGCGATGGGATATTTCAACTGCGTCTGGCAAGGTTATGCGAACGCGGTGGCTCTGCAATGTTTCGCATTGGCTGGATCGCCCGCGCGAATTCTGAATGTGACGGGACCGGAAACGGTTTCGGTCCGGCGCCTTGCGCTTCGTCTGGGCGAATACATGGGGAAAACGCCTGTCTTCATTGGACAAGAAGCGCCCGATGCGTTGCTGAGCGACGCTTCGGAATGCCACCGGATTTTCGGGCTGCCGGAGGTAGGCCTTGAACAAATAATCGAATGGACAGCCGACTGGGTGATGCGCGGCGGTCCCCTGCTGAACAAACCCACGCATTTCGCGACACGCGATGGGAGGTTTTGACATGGGCCCCATGCCGCCGCCTTCCATCCTGCAACAGATCCGCGAGGGACAGGTCATTCCCGCCCATCCGCTGGCCTTGACCCCCAGCCGCCAACTCGACGAACGGCGGCAGCGCGCACTCACACGCTACTATTGCGCGGCGGGCGCAGGCGGCGTGGCCGTCGGGGTGCATACGACGCAATTCGCCATTCGCGAGCCTCGCCACGGCCTGCTCGAACCGGTTCTTGAACTGGCGCGTGACACCGTACGGGAACAGGATCGCCTTATCATGCTCGTCGGAGGCGTATGCGGCACGACGGCCCAAGCCGTGCGAGAAGCCGAACGCTTGGCGGAACTGGGGTATCATCTGGCGCTGGTGAGTCTGGGCGCGATGCGTGAAGAACCGGTGGAAGCGCTGGTGGCCCATTGCAAAGCCGTGGCCGAAGCAATGCCCATCATGGGTTTTTATCTTCAACCGGCGGTGGGAGGACGCCTCCTGCCCGCCGCGTTCTGGCGGGCGTTTGCGGAAATCGAAAATGTCGTGGCCATCAAAATCGCGCCGTTCAACCGCTATCAGACCTTCGACGTCATCCGGGGCGTGGCGGAGGCGGGTCGTGCCGGCGACATCAGTCTCTACACGGGCAACGACGACAATATTCTGGTGGATTTGCTGACTACGTATCGCATTGGCAATACACGGCTGCGGATCGTGGGCGGCCTGTTGGGGCATTGGGCGTTTTGGACACGCAACGCCGTCGAATTGCTGGAGGAATGCCGGCGGGCCGTCCATTCTCCGCATGGTATTCCGCATGAACTCCTCACGCGCGCGATCGAGGTTACGGACTGCAACGCCGCAGTCTTCGACACAGCGAATGGTTTCGCCGGTTGCATCGCGGGGATTCATGAAATTCTTGTACGCCAGGGGCTGATGGCGGGACGGTGGACGCTCGATCCGGCGGAGGAGGACCTTTCGCCGGGCCAGGCCGAAGAAATTGACCGCATCCATCGCGCGTATCCATGGCTGAACGACGATGCGTTCGTGGCGGCCCACCTGGACGAGTGGTTTCGGTGATTCGCAACTATGCCGCGCGCGTAGTATGATAGCCGCGTCGGAAACAAGACAGCGATGGAACAATGGAATGAAGGCATCTATCTGCTGGGCCGGTACGGCGATCTCCTGACCGGCTGCTGGCTGCTGGTAAACGGCCGTAGCGCGGCCATCGTCGAACTCCCCCCGCACACATCGGACCAATGGTCCCCGGCCGTTGCCGCGAAACTGGCCTCGCGCCAACTGTCCGTCAATGTCGAATATCTGCTATGCACGCATGCACACGATGATCATTTGTCCAGATCAACACTGCAAGAGTTTCAACGAACATTCCCCAACGCCGTCCTGCATGTCCATGACAGTTTTGAGCCGCATGTCGCCGGATTGGGCACGGCGCGCTATTTCCAGGGCATCGTCAAACTGGGAATTGACGGCGAGCCGCTTTTCCTCGTTTATGCGCCAAAACACAGTTGGACGGACACGTTCATCATATTCCGGGGAGTCGCCTTTTCGGGCGACTGGGAGTTCAACACGATCCGATCCGTCACCGACGGGGACGAGAAACAACGCGTTCCGCTGGAAAGAAAATGGCAATCGCTCGATTTGCTGCGGCGGTTCCCGGACGATCAGGGATATGTCGTCCATCAAACCTTTTCGGCGCACGCCAACGAATGCCGGAACCATGTGGATTTTGCCGCATTGATGGAAGACACGGCACAGGACCGCCAATTTTGGTGATGCGACCCGCATTCCATGAATGCGTCAGGCATAGGACGCAAACGGGAAAACCGTTATCCCCCGTGAAAAACCGGCGGGCTTTTCGCCCACCAAGCACATAAAGGAACCCCGACGTGCGTACTCTCATTTTCGGCGGCAAAGGCCAACTGGGCCGCACGCTCCTGGAGGTGTTCAGCACGGAAGGAACCGCCATCGGCCTCGATCTGCCTGAACTGGACATCGCCAACCGGTACGCCGTGCTTTCCGCGATTCGGCAGGGCGCGCCGGATCTCGTGATCAACGCGGCCGCCTATACCGATGTGGAGGCCGCCGAAAGCCATCCGGAAGCCGCGTTCCGCGCCAACGACATGGGCGCGCGAATCGTCGCCGAAGCGGCGGCCATGCAAGGCGTGCCCGTGGTGTACATCAGCACCGACTACGTGTTCGATGGGGAGAAAAAAACGCCCTATGTTCCGGGCGACAGACCCCGGCCGCTAAACGTATACGGGAAATCGAAGGAAGCCGGCGAACGAGCCACGCGCGCGGCGACATCCAAACATTTCATCGTGCGGACCGCGTGGATGTATGGTCCCGGCGGCAATCACTTCATCGAAAAAATCCGCCGCGCCGCCTCGGTCAAATCCCAACTCCGCGTGGTCGAGGATGAAATCGGATCGCCCACCAGCACGCACGATCTGGCCTTGGCCCTGTTGGCGTTGTGCCGGACGCAAGCCTACGGCGTTTACCACGCCGCCAATGCCGGTGCGTGTTCACGATACGAAATGGCCCGCGAAATCGTCCGCCTGGCCAAATGGAAAACCAAAATCATTCCCTGTTCTTCCGCGGAATACCCGGCGGCGGCCCAACGCCCCCGGTATTCGGTTCTCGATTCCTCCGCGCTCGAACGGCAAATCGGGCGTAAAATGCGCCCGTGGCAAGCCGCGCTGAAGGATTACCTGGGAAAAGAAGGCTGATTCGCTTTGTCGGGCGCCGTGCCTTTTCCGGCTTTGGGACATCAGGACGAGGCGGCTGGACGGTCACGAGCGAATCACCTATAATGCTGGACGCTGTGAGCCTTGTGGACACAGCGGCCTTCACCCGAAAGATTGGTTTTATCCACTTTGTCCACAAAGTCCACGACGTCCACGGCTTGCACACTGGACCCGGATTTCGATCGCCGAATCCCGGATAATCACGCTGTAAGGAAGGAGTACTCCCGGCTTTGCCGACGCGGTTGTTGAATGGTTTTTCCCGTCTGATGATGCTTTGGGTGATCATCGCCGGGATAGTGGGGTTTTATTGCCCCTCGGCGTTGGTTTTTCTCAAGCCCCACATGGAATGGCTGTTTGCCGCCACAATGCTTGGCATTGGCGCGGCAATGAATGCGGAAGACTTTCTCCCGCTGATCCGTAAACCGCAACGGGTCCTGTTCGGTTCGCTGGCGCAATTCGTTATCATGCCGGCATTGGGATTCCTGGTCGCCAAGTCGCTTCGTTTTCCGCCGGATCTTGCGCTGGGGCTGATCCTTGTGGGCGCCACGCCCGGCGCCATGGCGTCAAACGTTATTTCCTACCTTGCGAAAGCCGATGTGGCCTATTCCGTGGCGCTAACCAGCACATCAACTCTTCTTGCCCCCCTTCTAACTCCGGCGATCACTTTCGCGCTGGGGAACGCCTATATTCGCGTGCCTTTCTGGCCCATGTTCAAAAGCATCGTGATCATGGTGATCCTGCCGCTGCTTGCCGGTCTGGCGCTGAAACGACTGTTCCGTACGCATATCGAACGGGTCAAACCCGTGTTTCCGGCGATATCGAGTCTTTTTATCGCTCTCATTTGCGGGGTGGTCGTCGCGCTGAACGCGGATTATTTAGCCGGGGTCAGCATGCTGATTTTCGCCGCGGTATTTTTGCATAACGCCCTTGGTCTCATCTTGGGGTATGGGGCGGGCATCCTCTATCGCTTCGACCTCAAGCGCCGCCGGACGCTGGCCTTCGAAGTCGGTATGCAGAACGCCGGTCTCGGCGCCGTGCTCGCCCTGAAGCATTTCAGCCCGCAAGCCGCCCTGCCCAATGCGCTGTTTGCCACCTGGTGCATTGTCACCGCGTCAATCCTCGCCGAATATTGGAGCCGCAAGACACCGCAGAATACGGGAGAACCGGCATAAGCGGGAACATAACCATTAGCCTAGTGTAGTGAGTAACAATGGATACCACTTAATCAAACGAGGAAAACCAGCGAAAAACAGGGACTGACTCGCTTTTCGGCCGTTTGAAAAGCGTGTCTCTCCCTGTTTTTCGCGGCGTTCTCGCGTCAAAATAAAATGTCATCAGCATGACTCACCGCACTCGATTCGGCAATAAAGATCGGGTACTGGACGTCGTGGACTTTGTGGACACAGCGGACTCATGCGTCAATCCGCACGAATTCGCGGCTGCCATTTCAAACCGCCGTAGTTTGGATCCGCGTGTTGTAGACTTTTCACGATGCTGCTATAATACACTCCATTTTATTGCGGAATTGGAGGAACGTCTTATGCATATTGGTATGGTGACCAAGCCGGGGCGTCCGGTTCCTTCGTATTCGGCTCAGACGCCGGAAAAACTGTATCAGGAATTGTGGGGATTCGTGATGATATTTCTGACGGTCGTGGCGATTTGGCCGCGCAACAAGGCCACCGCGGCGCCTGACACCGAGTAATCGTTTTTCGCCGATCCATAGGCGGCCGGCGGATCTTTCGCTGTGGACGAGGTGGACCTTGTGGACTTTTCAGGAAGATGAATGATTTCCCCTGTCCATCGTCCATCAGGTCCATATCGTCCGCGTGACGGCAGTTTCTTCCCACTTGGCCGCGGCAACGTGACAATGGATAAAAAGACAAGCCTTTTTATTTCAATGTGTTAGAATTGCCTTTTCCCAATGGCACGCCATTTGCACATTCGGGGCAATGACATCGGGAGGGCCACGGGCAAATGACGGCACGCGTGTCGGCCATAGGGATGGATTATCGGCATCCTGTAACGGCGTTTTCTCCCACAACAGCCCTGCGTTCCTCCCCCACGACATTTCAAGACCTTTTGGATCGTATGCAAGCGCCGGCTACTCCGGCTAAGACCGCCCCTGTCGAATACACGGTCCGAGCGGGCGACACCTTGTCGGCTATATGCGGCAGGACATTGCGGCAACTGGGCATGGCGCCGTCCCGGCAGGATATCGTCGAAGCGATCCGTTTAGTAGCCCAAACTAATCGCCTCGCTGATGCAAACCGCATTGTCGCCGGCCAGAAACTGGACTTATCGCCGTTACAGGCGGCACCGGAGTTACCGGCATCGGCGCAGGCCGTATCGGCGAAATTAGAAATGCCGCCCAACGACGAATTGACCGCGTTGATCCAGTCGCTGGTGGCGCGCCGGACGGCCTCCGCGCCAATCCAGCCCGTAAAAGGGATTCTGGACGGGCCATTGCAGATTTCTTCCGGTTACGGAATGCGCGCCGATCCGTTTACCGGCGCGCGCGAATGGCATGCAGGCATTGATTTGACGGCCAATACCGGATCGGCGATTCATCCGCTGAAATCGGGCTGGGTTGTTTTTAGCGGATGGCATGCCGGCTACGGTAACACGGTCATCGTGCGGCACGCGGATGGCGTGCAGACACTTTACGCGCACAATCAGAAAAATCTGGTGCGAAAAGGCGACCGGGTTACGGAAACGACCCTCATTGCGAAGGTGGGCAGCACGGGACGGGCCACAGGCCCGCATGTCCATTTCGAGGTCCGCCGGGACGGCATCGCCGTGGATCCGGCATCCTATCTGTCCGCCGCCTCAATACAGATAGCCAAGGCCACGTAAGGCTTCCACATCTTCGGCGGAGAGTTTGGATTCACAAGCCTTTCCGCGGGGATGCGCCTTGTCCCATTGATCGATCATTTTGCGAAGGGCGGCCACACGTTCGGGGTGTTTACGGGCCAGGTTGTGTAACTCTTTCGGATCGTCGGGCAAATAGAACAAATGGGCGCCGCCGCCGATAATCAATTTCCAGCCTTCGTCTATGATACCACGTTTCTGGGGACCGCGGTTGCGCAACAGCGCCCTCAGCAAAGGCAACCGGGGCACCGCGCCGCCGTACGTTTCGACATACCGCACTGTGGAGGGACCGGGGGGAGCGATAAGCACGTTCCGGCCTTCCATCCCGGGCAGGGGGGGAAAGCCTCCCAAGCCCAGCAGCGTCGGTGCCACGTCGAGCACACAGACCGGCGATTTCGACCGGCCCGGTGCAATACCGGGTCCGCGCACGATGAACGGAACGTGCAGATTGGTTTGAAAAATGCGCCGTCCGTGGCCGAGATAGTTATGTTCGAAAAGGCTCTCACCATGATCCGCCACAAATACGACGAACGTGTTCTCTCCGGGCAACGCGGCCAGGAAGCGGCCAATGTGGTAGTCGGTAAAGGCCACTTCCGATGCATACTTCGCGCGCACCCGTTCGCGCGGTTCGAGACTGCCGGGCGACTCACCCAGCACATTGAATTTTTTGTGCATTTCATAGGGCGCGTGCGGGTCCGAATAGTGGATCCACAGAAAAAAAGGCTTGGCCGGATCGCGCCGTCCGAGGATGTCCAAGCCGGCCTCGGTAACTTGTTCGGCGTTACGTTCGCCGAGCATGAACCCCCAGCGTTTTTGCTCGAATTCATCATTGTACACATCGAAACCACGATCGAGGCCCGACAAACGGCCTTTCAGGGGCCAGTTGCTTTGAACGCAAAACGTCTGATAGCCCGCTTTTTTGAATACTTCGGTGATAAGCGGTGTTGTTGGACTCATCCGCAAACCGTTTTTTGTCGTGCCGGTCGTCCGGGGATACAAGCCGGACAACATGCAGCCGAACGAAGGGAGTGTCAGCGGCACTTCGCACACACAATCCTCGAACAGCAACCCTTCTTTTGCTAAGGCGTCCAAGACGGGCGACGAGGGATGGGGATATCCATAACAACCCAGGTAATCCGCGCGCAATGTGTCCACGGACAACAGCACCACGTTCGGGGCCGTGAAAGCGCCAACAAGGACGGCAAAACAACAAATTATGTTCATGGATAATCCATGCGCTCCGTTTGATGGTTCAGGGATTGAGAATGGAGACCGGGATGGTCACAGTCAACGGTTGTTTCTGGCCGTCCTTCCGGATTGGGACCGGCGAACCATCCTGCCGGTAAGCGGTCAGGTCAACATGATACTGGCCTGCGGGCGCCTGAAACGGCGCATCCACCTGAAGCGACCAAAGGCCATCGCCCGCTTTTTCGTCAGGCGCCTTACCGTCGTCGCGCAGTTTCAGTTTCACGGCGGGATCCTCGCGCACCACGCCTTCGACGCGGTGGATGATGTTGTGCCGGTCCGACACGCGCACGGTAATCACGGCCGTCTCGCCCGCCTTGAGTTCCGATGGGGTCATGGCCGGCTCGACCAGCCGGGGATAACGGCCGGCCGTGGCACAGCCGCCACAGACGGCCGCCAGCGCCAAAACCCACAATATCCTTACCGATGCCATGTATTGTTTTCTCCCGGCGGTTCGTCCACAGGTCCGCCCTCCTCGCCAGCCTATCCCACGTCCCCCGCGTCTGTCAACTTCCATTCCTTCCTATCTCCGCAATATTCGCGCACAAATAAACATGGCGCTTCAATTGGTTGCGCAAACCGTGGACATCATGGACCATGCGGACAGAGTGATCCAGAAAACCAATCCCCTTTGGGTGAAGTCCACTGTGTCCACATGGTCTACGACGTACAAAAGTTCAACCTGGATTCGGCAGTCAAGATCGGATTCTATGTGCTATCCTCTGGACGTGGTGGACCTTATGGACGAAATGGACAAGAAAATCAATCTCCTTGCGGGTGAAGCCCACTGGGTCCACAACGTCCATCTCGTCCATGGTTTGGTCGAAAGAGCCGCGTTCAACTGCCGATTTTAAGTTCAAACGTGGAATCCAATCTTGACTGCCCTTATCCAAGGTAAGGACGTTGGAACTGGACTTGCTTTTACCGCCCACCCAACCGGCTTCGGCGTAGAGGCAACCGATGGTGTTTCAGCACTGCTCCATCTTCTGTGAATGAATGACGAAACCCGTGGCGCAGACGGCCGAGTCTGTGCAGATCTGTCCTTTTTTATAAAGACTCGGCCGTCTGCGCCACGGGATCGGGCTTTTTTTCACGGGATCATAGCCTCATCCGCCTCATCATTTCCCGGCATTACGGAGCGATTCGATGGCTTCGAGGTAGGATTCGCTGCGGAAGATGTGGGAACCGGCGACGAGGATGTTCGCACCGGCTTCGATGACCGCCGGCGCGGTGGTCTCGTCAATACCGCCGTCCACTTCGAGATCGCGATCGCCAATCATCGCGCGGACATTCTGGATTTTCCGGATGGCTTCGGGAATGAAGGCTTGGCCGCCGAATCCCGGATTGACGGACATGATCAGCACCATGTCCACGGATTCGACAAGGAATTCGATGTCGTCTTCCGAGGTGCCGGGATTGAGCACGATGCCGGCCTTGCAGCCCATTTCCCGGATGGATTCGATCAGGCGGTGGGGATGCCGCGCGGCTTCGATATGAAACGTGAGAATGTCGGCGCCGGCATTGGCGAAATCCTCAACAAACCGGTCCGGTTCGTCCAGCATGAGATGGACATCCATCGGGATGGGACAATATTGCCGCAAAGCCGCGATCACGGGCGGACCGATTGTGATATTTGGGACGAAATGGCCGTCCATGACGTCAATGTGGATGAGGTCCGCGCCGGCGTCGGCCACCGCGCGGACTTCCTCGGCCAGCCGTCCGAAATCGCTCGCCAAAATCGAAGGGGCTATCTTGATATTCATTTCAGCATCCTTGGGTTCCCTGCCGGGGCCGGTTTCAGCGTCGCGGCGCGCATTCCACCGGGCCGCCGCCAATGGCCGCATTCCGGATCAAATGTCCACGCCGCGTTCGCGGGCGACGAGAATATTGGAACGCAGCAGGGCCTCGAAACTGCCGCAATCGGCCCACCAGCCATCCACGACCTCGTAGGTCATGACGCCGCGGCGGATATACTCGTTGTTCACGTCGGTGATTTCAAGTTCGCCGCGTTCGCTGGGAACCAGCGTCTCACAAATCTCGAACACAGAGGCGTCGTAGAGGTAAATGCCGATGACCGCCAGATTGGACGGAGGCACCGGGGGTTTTTCGATGACGCGCACGACCTTTTCGCCTTCGAGGACAGCCACGCCGAAATCCTGCGGGTTGGGCACTTCCTTCAAAAAGATTTTGGCGCCGCGCGGCTGATTCATAAAATCCTGCACGGCCTTGCGCACGCTGCCTTGCACAAAATTGTCGCCCAGTATCACGGCGACCTTGTCGTCGCCGACAAAATGCCGCGCCAGCCGGAGCGCGTCCGCTATGCCCCCTTCCGTTTTCTGATAGGCATAATTCATGTGCTTGAGGCCGAATTCCTCGCCGTTGCCAATCAGGCGCAGGAAATCGCCGGCATTGTTGCCTCCGGTAACCAGCATGATTTCCGTGATGCCCGCTTCGACCAGGGTCTGGATTGGGTAAAACACCATCGGCTTGTCGTATACGGGCAACAGATGTTTGTTCGTGACGCGTGTCAAAGGACGCAGCCGCGTCCCCATGCCGCCTGCCAATACCACGCCTTTCATACGCCGTACTCCCCGGTCGTTGTTTGCCATTGTGTTCCCATTATGCCCGCGCCGCCGGCGTTTCGCAACCCATTACCCAGTTTTTGACTGCAACGGGCGGCCGTGTTACGCTGGCGTGCATGGGCATGGACGTTCGCGCGCAGGCGGTCCGTTCGGAGCCAATCCACCGCGGGCGTCCTGATTCACGGAAGGAGACGCCTCCATGGGAAAATGGATGTTGATTGCGGGATTGACGCTGGCCTTTCATGCAGCGGCGGCAAGCGGGATAGCCCCGAATACAATGAGCGGATGGGCCATTGTTGTGTCGGACGACGCCATTGCGAGCGAAAAGTATGCCGCGTCGGAATTCCAGTCGCTGTTCAAGCAGGCCACGGGCATCGAATTGCCGATCATGTCCGCGCCGCCGGCCGGCCATCACAACATATTCATCGGGCACGGCGCGGCGATGGCGTCGAGTTCCGTCGGGTTCGGCATCGAAAAACTGGGCGACGAGGGACTGCGCATCCGCATCAAAAAGAACAATATAGCCATCGCGGGGGGGCATCCGCGCGGCACCCTCTACGGCGTGTACGAGTTTTTCGAGCGCTATTTCGGCGTCCGTTTTCTGACGTTTGACCATACGTATTTTCCTGATCGCGCATCGTTGAAACCGCTGCCGAGGGACAACTACACGTTTGTGCCGCCCTTTTCGTTCCGCTGGAGTTATTACCGGGAAAACAGCGAGCAACCGGCGTTCGCGGCGCGGCTGCGCGTCAATACCGTCACGAATGACGAAAAACTCGGCGGCGCCACGCCGCAGGGCCTCATCGGCCACAGCCTCTACAAGTGGATCAATCCGGAGCGGTACGGCAAGACGCATCCGGAGTATTTCGCGCTGGTCGGCGGAGAACGCAAACTGGAGGTTGGCGGGGGCGGACCGGAACCCTGCGTGACGAATCCGGAGGTGCTCGACATCGTCGCGGAGGGCGTCATCAAGGAACTGGACGCCAATCCGAGCGTCCGCAACATCCCCGTGAGCCAGAACGACAACGCCGACTACTGCCGGTGCGATCGCTGTGAGGCGATCAACAAGCGCGAGGGCACGCCGATGGGATCGCATCTCGCGTTCATCAACGCCGTGGCCGAACGCGTCGAAAAAGTCCATCCGAAGGTGAAGGTGGGCACGCTGGCGTATTGGTACACGCGGCACGCGCCGAAAACCATCAAGCCGCGCGACAACATCCAGATTCAACTGTGCAGCATCGAATGCTGTACGCTTCACGCCTTGGACGATCCGTCGTGCAAAAAGAACCGCGAGTTCTGCAAGGACATGAACGCGTGGAAGGCCATCTGCAAGGACATCTGGATCTGGAACTACAACACGGATTTCGCCTGTTATGATCTGCCGTTTCCCAACCTGCGCAGCATCGGCGCGAATGTCCGGTTCTTTCTCAAGAACAACGTCAAGGGCGTGTTCATGCAAGCCAACGGGAACGGCACGTCGGGCGAAATGTCGGACCTGCGCAACTACGTCATGTCGCGCTGCCTGTGGCATCCCGGACAGGAAAGCTGGCCGCTCGTGGAGGAATTTTGCCGTCTCCATTACAAGGAGTCCGCCCAGCCTATCCTCGATTATCTGACGATGCTTCACGATAACGCCGAACAGAAAAAAGTGCATCCCGGATGTTTTCCGACAGCGATGGGCGTTGGGTTGACACCGGAGATTTCGCAAAAGGCCTTCGATTATTTCCAGGATGCGCTGGCAAAGGCCGGAAGCGACGAAGTCCGAGCGCGCGTCGAAAAGGCGTCCATCTGCGCGTACAAGGCGATGATCCTCGCGGGCGGCGGCTCGTGGAAGTACGAGGACGGCGTGTGCAAACGGCAATGGAACGAGCCGCGTTTCGCGAACATAGTGGACCAGTATATCGATCTGGCCACGCGTTATCGTCTGACGATGGCGGCGGAAACGGTTCCGTTCCCGCAATACGTCGAACAGTTGAAGTCGCAGTACGACGTACCGGCGCTGCGTGTGGAGAACGATGTGTGGCGGCTGCTCGTGCTGCCGGATGCCAATGGCCGGATCATCGAGATGCTGCACAAGCCCACCGGACGCAACCTGATTGCCGGCATGACGGACGCCGGACTCGGCAAAAGTTCGCACGAGGACATCGCCTTGAAAGGCTACTCTGACGCGAAACCGCTCGCATTCACGGGCGCCATCGAAGGACAGGTAATCGTTCTCAAGAAGACGCTCGAAGACGGTTCGACGTTCGAGCGCCGAATTGCGATCGACGGCGACGCCATCGCGTTTGCCTCGAAACTCACAAACGAAACGGCCCAGCCCAAAGAATATCAATTCAAGGCGCATCCCGAATTCGACACCGCCTCGAATACCGCCGACAGCGATATCGTAACGGCCTATATCAAGGACGCCGAATGGAAAAAGATCAATCGCCATTGGATCATGGACAAGGGACCGGACGCCGGTCTGCTCAAACAGGCCCAAGGCGGCGGTTTTGCCTTTTTCAATCACAAGGATAAATTCGGCGTGAACGTGTCCTACGATCCCGCGAAGATCGGCGAACCCTATCTTTTTTGGAATCCGGAGTGGTCGCAAATCAATCTGGAACTCTTTACGCCCGCAACGGAACTGAAACCGGGCGAATCGCTTTCGCTTGAATACACATACCGCTTCCTGGGCGAGCCGCCCCGGTAAAAAACGACGGGAAGCGCGGCGATTGCCGGATTATGTTTTCTTCACGGAAGCCTTTGACCGCGTTTCCTGGAGCGGTTGGGTGCCGCCGCGCTTTTCGAGGATGTTCAGCGAGATTTCGATAACCTCCGCGGCTTCGCCGGGCGTCATGGTGCCGACGGTGACCATATCCATGTCGCGCAGGGTGCTCCAGGCAAAGGCAAGCCCTTGGAACGGGCGAATCTGGCCGGCGGCCATGGGCTTGATCGTCATCACGGGCTTCTTCGCTTCATGAATGATGCGCGCGACCCAGTCTACTTCCATCTGCATCAGATAGCCCATCGAGTTGTAGAGCGATATGTAGGTTTCGATGTCTATGCCGGATTCGTCGGTGTAGACGATGGCTTCGGGCATGTGCGTGCTGAGGCCGGGGATCATGCCGTGCGCACGTACCGACTCGGTGATTTGGCCGATGTGCCGGATCTTGCGCGTACAGCGGTCCACGAGCGCGTCCGTGGTGGATGTGTGCGGGAAACAGAACCGCGCCCCTTTCTTCGCCTGTTCTTCGACGATAGCGTCCACGGCGCCTTGGTCGAGTCCCTTTTCGGGCGTGTCGGGCCCAACGGGAAACGCGGGCGTCGAAACGACGATCGCGCCGACACCCGTGCGGTCTTCGGCTTCCTTGATCGCCTCGGCCAAGGGCGGCATCGCAATCAGTCCCATGATCGTATCCACGCCGGATCGCAAAAAGACTTCGATGATATCGGCCATCTTCTTGCGGTCGCGCACGTGGTCGCAAATGTACTGGTCTTTCGACGGCGTCGTGTGGCTGAATCCGAGAAACCAGTTCGTACCGACGATCATGCGCGACAACGACACGCCGCCCACCATCGTCCGCGGAAAACCGCTCATCAACAATCCTCCTCGAATGCTTCCGGCAATCCGAAATGGACGTTTTCGTGCGCCACTGCGCGCTCCTCGGCCGTGCGGAAGCCTTTGCCGGCCAAGTGTTCGACCACGCCTCGCACGAGCGACTCCGGCACCGACGCACCCGACGTGACCAGCACCGTTTCCACGCCTTGCAGCCACACATCCTGGATCAACGCCGCCGACGCGATCAAGTGGCTCGGTTTGCCTTTCTTTGCGCAAATCTCGGCGAGCCGTTTCGAGTTCGCGCTGGCCGGATCCCCCACGACCAGCACGAGGTCCGCTTCCGGCGCCAGATCGATCACGGCCCGCTGCCGGTTCTGCGTGGCGTAGCAAATGTCGTCCGCCTGCGGGCCGCGTATGGCAGGAAAGCGCCGGCGCAATGTTTCAATCACGCGGGAAGCGTCTTCGACGCTGAGCGTCGTCTGCGTCAGATACGCGACGCGTTCCGGATCGGGCACGGAAACCGTCGCCGCTTCCTCCTCGGAGAAGACGACCTGGATGTGTTCCGGCGCCCAGCCCGCCGTTCCGACCACTTCGTCGTGGCCCTTTTCGCCGATCAAGATGATTGCGCAGCCCTCCTCGGCGAATCGCCGCGCCTCGCGATGAACTTTCTCGACCAGCGGGCACGTGGCGTCAATGACGTGCAAGCCCCGATCGCGCGCCGCCGCCCATTGCGCCGGGCCGACGCCGTGCGCGCTGAACAACAGATGCGCGCCGCGCGGCACGTCGTTCAAATCGCGCACGAACACCGCGCCCTTGTCGCGCAGTTCCTGCACAACCACGGCGTTGTGGACGATGGCGTTCAGTACGTACACCGGCGGCCCGTACACGTCCAGCGCGCGCTCGACGCTGCGTATCGCGCGCTCGACGCCCGCGCAAAACCCGCGCGGTTTGGCAAGGATGATTCGCTTCATGGAAAAACAGGATGCCCTTATGTGAACCCCATTACCACCTTAATCAGACTGAGTGGTTTGATCGGGCCCTCGTTCACGCGATCGCCTCGATTCCGTGGAGTTGGCAGAAAGCGCGCAAGGCACGGCCATGGTTGCCGTAGAAGATGATCTGGTGCATGCCTTTCACGTCGCAGGCATCCTTCATGTCGTCGAAGGCCACGGTGACGTTGGTGCGGCAGCCGCCGGCGGGCGGTATTTTCGGGCAATCCACGATGGATCCGGTATAGACCAGCATCTGGGGTTTCTCGCCCGGCTTGTAGAGCGCCATCGTAACGGGCTGGCCTTCCTTGAACAGCACGCGCGGGACGCATCCCCAACCCGCCTCGGCGTGACTGCGCAGGATGTACGGTTCGGCCGCGCTGTTCGGGCCGTTCATGCGCGACGGAGAGGTGCAATGCGCCCCGAAATACAAGTTACGCTCGGTGTCCATCGAGGCATTCTGCTGGAATCCGGGCAGGTCGAATAGTTCCTGCACGAGCATGAGCGTCAGCGTCGGGTTCAGATCCGCCTGGCAGCCGGCGGGAATACCCTCGTCGCGCAGGGTCATGAAACCCATGCACGGCGGGACGTGTTGGTGCGGGCGCTTGAGTCCGGGCAGACAGTCCATCATGAGCGCATCGGCCTTCTCTTCTTCCACGAGCCGCCTCAACGCGTAATAGGCGCGCGCGGCTTCAAGGATGTCGTCTCCGGTAGGCTCGACGATTTCTTTCGCATGACGGCGGTAGTCCTGGGCCAGTTTCCGGACGGATTCGTCAAGTGCCGTATTCTTGAAGACATCGTAGAAGCGCCGATGCGGGATAGTACGGATCGTGGTTCCCCAGAACGGGACGGTTGTTTCCGGGGCTTCCTTGCCCACGATGTTGAGCAGGAGCGCGTCGCGCATCCGGCGGCGTGCGCGAATTGCCCTCAGTCCCGATTCGAGACCGGATTCTTCGAGCGAGTTCACGAGGTATACGCCCGGCTTCGTCCGCAATTGATTGATGTGGTCCACAAGCGCCACGCCCAAGGGGGCAAACACCACGGACGGACAGCCGCTTTCCTGGGCGATGCGCGAGGCATTGCCCCACTGCGCCTTCGCGAATGGGATGATCAGGAGTCCATCGGGCGGCGCCTGCTTGACGCGCGCAATAATCGCGGCCGCCTGCTCATCCGATGAAACAGGATTCGCCTCGACGGCGATCCGCATGCCCAGTTGGCGGCCCAGCGCATCTAAACGCCGCGTGTAATCCTGCTGCCGGCCTTCGGCGTCGAAACCCGAACCCGGCCAACTGTAATAGCCCGCCTCTTCGAGCGACGCCGTGCTGGGATACAGGAACACGCACTGCACGACGGCCTCCGGTTTGTCGCGCAAAGCCACGGGCGGCGCGGCGGCCGCCACGGCGTGCGCCAAGGGCGCTCCGGCTGCGGCCACGGCGGCCGTTTGAAGAAATCCGCGGCGTGAAACGGACAGGGACGAACGATCGCAAGACGAACACATGGCCAATCCTCCTCTCAAGGCAGTTGTATGCGGCGTTTCTCCGGATCCGGGTTTTCGCGGTACAGAATGGCGATATTGCCGATGAGTCCGGCGACGGCGCTATTCGTGCGTTCGGAAATCGCATCGGAAATCGCGCGTTTTTCTTTCTTGCCGTCTATGAATTTGACCTTGATCAATTCGTGCGCATCGAGGGCGGTGTCGCAGGCCTGAACGACGGCGTCCGTCAGACCGTTCTTGCCCACGAAGCAGACGGGGTCGAGATGGTGCGCCAGAGAGCGGAGATAACGGCGTTGGGCGCCGGTAAGGGAAGTCATGACGTTTTCCTTTCCATATTCAGGCACATTCAGCATGCCGAAACCGGCCGTTGTTTCGCAAGGCCATAAAATCGTCAAGCGCCGGGGTATGCGTCAACCGGCAGACGATGCGCCTTTTGGAACGCCTCGCTGCGCGCGATATAATCGTCGAGGGTTTCGAGTTGGTAGTCGGCGATGATCTGGGGAACGCTGACGTCCGGCGCGTTGGGCAGGATACGCCACCATCCTTCCTCCTCGTAGACACGAATCGTAACGGCGGGTCCGAAATCTCTGCGAATGGCTTCGAGTTTTTCGAATTGGTAATCCAAATGAAAGAGCGGCGTGTCGAGATCGATCGCCGCCGAAACCCACGGCTGGTATACGCCCTGCCGGTTGAGTATCAGGCCGTCGCGGTCAACGATGCGGCAGCATTGGCGGCAACAGGCGGCCACTATAGGGAGATGATAGAGTGTGGCGATCGCCTGAATGATGCGGCCGCCGGAAAAGGCGGACGGAAAGAAAATGATCTCCGCGCCGGCCTGTTTGAGCGCGCCCCAGTCCGCGTGCCAGTTCGCGTCGAAACAAATCTGGCATCCAATCCGGGCCACGTCGGTCTCTATTACTGTCGGATTGGTCTTTCCGGGAAGAACCCCGTCTTCGATTTCGCTGTTGGTGGGATGGATTTTGTCATACCGGCCCGCGAGCGAGCCCAGGCGGTCTATGACGGCGGCCACGTTGTAGATGCCGTTTTCGCGTTGTTCGGTAAAGGCGCAGACGATATTGAATCCGTGCTCGCGCGCCTTCTCCATCATGCGGGGAAAAGTCGGGCCTTCGAGGCTCTGCGCCATGTCGGCGTGCTTCAGGCCGGTCCCCAGCGTGTCGAACACTTCCGTCAGGCAGACGATATCCGGCTTCTCGCAAGCCATGCGGTCGAGGAGACCGCAGGTCCAGTCGAGATTGTCCTGGACGGTTCGCGGCGACTTGTCCAACAGGTCGGTGAATGCGGCCACCCGTATCATTCGCGCCATTGCCGGCTCCTTGTTTTCACATGAGCGAAGTGCTGAAATACCGTTCCGCGCGGTCGGGCAGGACCGTCGCGATAGGGCCGGGCGTCGTCCGGCTCAATTGCCGGGCCGCCCACACGTTCGCGCCGGACGAAATGCCGACGAGAAGCCCGTAATCCCTGCTCAATTGCCGGGTCGTTTCGATGGCTTGCTCGTCCGTGACTTCAATCACCTCGTCTATCATGCCCACATCGAGTATGGCGGGAACAAACCCGTCGCCAATGCCCTGAATCTGATGAAGCCCCGGTTCATGGCCGAGCAGCGCGGAAACATTCTTCGGCTCGACGGCCACGAGTTTCACACCGGGCTTGTGTTCCTTGAGAAAACGGCCCACGCCTTGCAGGGTGCCGCCGCTGCCCACGCCCGCCACGAAACAAGCCACGTCGCCGTTCATCTGCCGCCAGAGTTCGTGGGCGGTTTCCTCGTAATGCACGCGCGGATTGTCGGCGTTCTCGAACTGCTGCGGCACGAACACGCGGGGATCTTCCGCCTTGAACCGGTTCACCCGCGCCACGGCCCCGGCAATGCTCTCAACGGCGGGCGTCAACACCAGTTCGGCGCCCAGTGCGCGGATAAGACGCTTACGCTCCTCGCTCATGTTCTCCGGCATCACAATGCGGACGCAATACCCTTTCAGGCGCCCGACCAACGCCACGCCGATGCCCGTGTTGCCCGAAGTCGGCTCCACGATGATTGAATCGGGTTTGAGCAGGCCCCTCGCTTCGGCGCCTTCAATCATCGCCAGGGCCACGCGGTCCTTGATACTGCCTCCCGGATTCAGAAATTCCGCCTTGGCGAAAATGGGTTCATCCTTCAGACGAATGAGCGGAGTATTGCCAATCAGTGTGAGAATATTGTCGGTCAACATGTATTGCCTTGCCGCCTTCCAGATTCAATAACGCGATTACTGCATGGTTCCGGCCAAGTATACGCCATTTTCCCCGTCAAATTCCGGTTTGCCGGCGGGGTATTTGATCCTGGATTCGCGAGTCAAGATCGGATTCCACATGCTGACCTCTGGTTGTCGCGGACCTTGTGGACGCAACGAATTTCAACCGAAGACAGTTTTGCCTGTTTTTTTTCGTCCACAACGTCCACGGCTTGGGCACAGACCTCAGGTTTCGATTGCCGAATTCAGGTTGATCCTGGATTCGGCAGTCAAGATCGGATTCTACGTGCTATCCTCTGGATGTCGTGGACCTTGTGGACGAAATGGACAAGAAAATCAATCCCCTTGCGGGTGAAGTCCA
>Ga0209381_1001134_pt1 | contig 47413 bp, 33 predicted proteins | sample DewCreD2012metaG_FD_184111 | JGI IMG/M metagenome (GOLD analysis project Ga0209381, IMG submission 184111) | Hot spring sediment bacterial and archeal communities from British Columbia, Canada, to study Microbial Dark Matter (Phase II) - Dewar... ... | reverse complement strand
AACAGGACCCGACCAAGAGCACGTATCGATGGCTGAGGAAGATTTCGCTCTCGTCACGGTCGCGGTACCACTATTGGAGGCTTCGATGCTGGTTTGTACTTGACAGGGCCGGTCGCTTTATCGATGGAACCACAATCTGGGGCAACTCGATGTGGCAGGGCTTTACTTGGGGTGGGCCTGTGCTAGCATGCCGCCAAGGAGATCCCCATGATGAAACGGACGATTGCTCTGGCGGGCCTGCTCGCCGGGCTCCAAGTGCTGGCCCCGGTGGCGGGAGCGCAAGAGAAGGTCCGCCCGCCGGTGGTGGCGGTCTTCGACATCGAGCAGCCCATGCCCGTGCTGAAGCCAGAAGAACTGGTCACCCTCACCAACTACCTCTCCATCAAGCTGGGGGAGAGCGGCCGGCTGCTCATCATCCCCAGCAAGGACATCCGGCGGCTCATCGCCGAGCAGAAGAAAGAGTCCTACCGCACCTGCTACGACGAGGCCTGCCAGATCGAGATCGGCCGCGAACTAGCGGCTCAGTACACCGTGTCGGGCTCGCTGGGCAAGGTCGGCGATAGCTGCCTCATCACCGCCGCGGTGTACGATCTGGCCAAGGCAGCCACCGTCAAGACCGCCTCGGGCAAGGGCCGCTGCAAGCCCGACGAGCTAATCCAGGCGGTGGAGTCCATCGCCCTGGCGCTGGAAGATGCGCTGGCCCCCATCGCCGCGGCGAAGCTCGAGCGCGCGCCGGATCCCGTTTTGGCAAAGCCGCCGCCCGTCTTCGTCGCTCCGCCGGCGCCGCCCTTTCGGCCGAGCGAGGGCTCGATCTCCTGGGCGCGGACCGCCGGGGTCCTGGGGATTGTCGGCGGCCTGGGCGCCGCGGGCCTGGCGGCGGGCGCCGAGATGACCAAATGGTATGAGGATGATCTCGCCTCGAACCTCATGGGCGCCGTGGCCCTCACCCTGGTCGGCGCCCTGGGGCCGATCATGAGTTCGGCGTCGAATTCGGCACGCTTAGGCACCGCTGCCGACGGCTCGCCCGCCTCCAGGCTTGCGGCCTGGATCGGCTACGGCCTCACCATGACCGGCGGCGGCATCCTGCTCATTATCGGACTCACGGGAGACACCGTACCGCCGGACGGCCTGATCGGCGCCGTGGGCGGCGTGGGCCTTCTCTCGCTGGTGTTGTTCGCGGTGGACGACTTCGCCTGTGCCAGCGAGGTGCGCTCGCTCTACCCCGAACAAACGGCCGCCGCCCGCGAGGCGCCGTTTTCGCCCTTCATCTCCAGCGTGCGAATGCCGGATGGTTCCACCGGGGCGGTCCTCGGCGTGGCCGGGCGCTTCTGAGCGGCCTCGGACTTTCTTACACCAGCCGCTTCCCCCGCGTGCTGACGATGACTTCACGCAGCGGGATGCCGGCCTTGGATTCTTCCAGCGCCCTTTTCACCAGCGCCGGCAGGCCCGAACAGCAGGGCACTTCCATGGCGATGGTGGTCACGCTCCTCACCCCGCCCGCGGCGAAGATGTCGTGGAATCTTTTCGCGTACAGCGCGAGGTCGTCGAACTTGGGACAGCCGATCAGCACCGCCCGGCCCGGGACGAAGTCTTGGTGAAAGCTGGCCAGGGCCACCGGCACGCAGTCGGCGGCCACCACCAGGTCGGCGCCCTCGAGGAAGGGAGCGCCGGGCGGCACCAGGCGGATCTGTACCGGCCAGTGGCCCAGCGCCGAGGGTGCATCGCCGGTGTACGCCGCCGGCGGGCCGGCCTCCGCCCCCGCGCCCGAAAAGACCTGGATCCGCGCCGAGGGGCAGCCGCAGGGCGAGAGCGGCGCGGCCGGCCGCGGCCCATGCGGCGGCGATCGGACGGCGGTCTCGTCGAAGGCCTCCGCCTCCCGCTCGACGATCCGCAGCGCGTTCTTGGGGCATTCGCCGATGCAGGCCCCCAGGCCGTCGCACAGGCTGTCGGAGATCACCTGGGCCTTGCCGTCCACGATGGCCAGGGCTCCCTCGGCGCACCCGGTGACGCAGGCGCCGCAGCCGTCGCACCGATCGCGATCGATCTCGATGACCTTGCGCACGGTTTTCATGGCGTTCCTTTCGGGGACGCGGCCGGGCCCAGGATGGCCGCAAGGTCCGCCTCAACCGTCCCGATGGGCATGAGGTTGTATTTCTGCGCCAACACCGAAAGCACGTTGGGACTGATAAACGCCGGCAGGCTGGGGCCGAGGCGGATGTTCTTGACTCCCAGGGCGAGCAGGCTGAGCAGGATGGCGCAGGCCTTCTGTTCGTACCAGGACAGGATCATGGACAGGGGCAGGTCGTTGACCCCGCAGTTCATGGCCTTGGCCAGAGCCAGGGCGATCTGGATCGCCGAGTACGCGTCGTTGCACTGGCCGATGTCCAGCAGACGCGGGATGCCGCCGATCTCTCCCAGCTCCTTGTCGAAGAAACGGAACTTGCCGCAGGCCAACGTCAGCACCAGACAGTCGCGCGGGATCTTCTCTACCAACTCGGTGTAGTAATCCCTGCCGAGTTTGGCGCCGTCGCAGCCCCCCACCAGGAAGAAGTGGCGGATGGCTCGGCTCTTCACCGCCTCGATCACCTTGTCGGCCACGCCCAGTACGGCCTGGCGGCCGAACCCCACCATCACCGACTTGCCCGGCGCGTCATCCGAGAATCCCGGCAACGCCTGCGCCCTCTCGATGACGGGAGCAAAATCCTTGTCGGCGATGTGCCGGACACCCGGCCAACCGACAAGCCCGGTGGTGAAGAGGTTGTCCTGGTAGCCGTCCCTGGGTTTCTGGATGCAGTTGGTGGTCATGACGATGGCGCCAGGGAACGAGGCGAACTCCCGGGCCTGGTTCTGCCAGGCCGTGCCGTAGTGGCCGTAGAAGTGAGAGAACTTCTTGAGTCCCGGGTAGCCGTGGGCAGGCAACATCTCGCCGTGGGTGTACACCCAGATGCCCTTGCCCTGGCTCTGGCGCAGAATCACCTCGAGGTCGCGCAGGTCGTGGCCCGAGACTAGGATGGCCTTCCCCCGCTGGTGGCCCAAGGGGACGGGCGTGGGCACGGGGTGACCGTAGGCGCCGGTGTTGCCGGCGTCTAGCAGCTCCATGGCCGTCACGTTGACCTCGCCGCAACGAATGGCAAGGCCAAGAAGCTCCTCCACGCCCAGCCGGTCGTCGAGCGTGGCGGCCAGGCCCTCGTGGATGAAGCGATACACGGCCTCGTCCTCCCGCCCGAGGATGGCGGCATGATCGGCGTACGCCGCCACCCCCTTGATGCCGTAGGTCAGAAGCTCGCGCAGGCTGCGGATGTCCGCGTTCACTGACGCTGCGGGAATGCCCACGGCCTCGCCCTGGGCCACCAGTCCGGCGAGGTCTGCCGCCGGGGTGAAGGTCGCCGCGGCGCCGGACGGGCCCTGCGCTCCGGCGGCATGGATCTTCGCCATCAGCTCCTCCCGCCGATTCACCGCCTCCCAGATCAGGTGGGGAAATCGTTCGGGATCGAAGTTGACGTTGGTCAGCGTGGAGAACACCGCCTTGCAGGCGAAGCGATCGGTGTCGGCATCCCGGATGCCGATCTCGCGGGCCGCCAGGGCCGTCTGACTGAGGCCTTTCACGACATACAGCAGCACATCCTGAAGGGCCGCCACGTCCGGTTGCTTGCCGCACACACCAACGCGGGTGCAGCCTTCGCCTTGAGCCGTCTGTTCGCATTGATAACAGAACATGATTCCTCTCCTCCGTGGGTGTGCCGCGCCGTCTTGGCTACGGCTGGTTCTGACGCCAGGATGCCCACGAGGAGCCGCCGCGTGCCTTGACTTATGTCAAGATCTGCAAGACAAGGCCAGACGGTATGAACGCACTGCACAAGGCCCTCTCCCAGAGCCCCATTTTCGGCGGTCTGTCCGATCGGCAGTTGCACACGCTCGAGCGGATCGCCCGGGATGCCCACTTCGCGCGCGGGGCCACCATCTTTTCGGAAGGAGAACCGGGCGACGGCTTCTACATCGTGGTCTCAGGCAGGGTCAAGGTCTTCAAGGTCTCGGCCGACGGCAAGGAGCAGATCCTGCACCTCTATGGGCCCGGCCAGCCCGTCGGGGAAGTGCCGGTGTTCGCCGGACAGAGTTTCCCGGCGCACGCCCAGGCGGTGGAAAGGAGCCATCTCGTCTTTTTTGGCCGCAAGGCCTTTCTCGACCTGATCGCGGCCCATCCCTCGCTGGCCTTGAACATGCTGGCGCTGCTCAGCATGCGGCTGCGCCAGTTCACGCTCCAGGTGGAGAACCTCTCGTTGAGGGCGTTGCCGGGCCGGCTGGCGTCGTACCTGCTCTACCTTTCCCGCGAGCAGGGCGGTGCGCGACAGGTTGCGTTGCCCATCCCCAAACACCAACTGGCCAGCCTGCTGGGAACGATCCCGGAAACGCTGTCGCGCATCTTCGCCAAGATGTCCGCCCAGGACCTCATCGAGATCCGCGGCCGGCGCATCACCTTGCGCAACCGGCCGGCCCTGGAGAATCTGGCCGCGGGCGAGCGCGCGGAATAAGGACCGATACCGAGCCGGGGCGTCGTCGGACGAGAGAGACCACACAAAGACCCACTGTCTCCTTTCACAAGCCCCTGCCCGGGACCCAACCACCGCGACCCCTGGACCATTGGGCCTGTCCCCCCGTTGTTTCTATTGTTTTTCAAGGTGTTGCGCGATGGTGGGGCCATGTGGAGCCAGCGCCCTCACGCCCCTAAAATCCCCCAAGCGCGCGAATGCGGGGCCACACAGAGCCAGCGCATTCGCGCCGTTACCATCAAAACTGCGCGAGGCCGGGGCCAGAAAGAGCCAGCGGCCGCGCGCCAGCTGTAACCCATTGAAAACAATGGGCCTGTCCCCGTTGGTTTCCCGTTGGTTTCTCAGCAGAAAAGTGATAGCTGTTTTCTTCGTATCGCCGCGAGCAATCCCAGCATGCCGGCAAGCCAGGAAGCCGGTGTCGCCATTTGGCAGCCGCAACCAGAATCCGCCCCGGGCCTGTCCCCGTTCCCGTTGTCGCCACCATCAACATCTCCGTCCAGGCCCTGATCCCCTGCGTCCCTTCCGGCGTCCATCCCACCTCCATCGCCGTCATGAGCGTCGGTCCCGTCCTCCCCGCCGTCGGAGCCTCCCTGGCACCGGTGATCGGCACACGAGCGTCCCGCCCCGCAATCGGAGTCGGCACAGCAGTCGCCGAAGAACACCTCCCCGGCACAGCACACCTGTCCCGCGCTCGTGGGACAGTCTTGGGGACAGGTCTGGCAATCCTCTCCCGCCGCCACTTCGCAGACCCCATCGCCGCAAGCGGAGACCAGCCGGATCAGATAATGCTGCCCTTCGACCAGCCCCGGCAACAGGACCGCTCCGGACAGATCCCGCGCAATGTCGGCTTCGGGTTCTTGCGCGTTGCCGGCGAAGTCGCAGGGGGCCCGCCGCAGCCGCGCCGCGCCCGAATCCAGCGCGCGCCTCCACGCATCCGGCAGGTCGCCCCAGCGAACATCAACCGTGTCCGCTCCCTCGATGCCTCGGGCGATGATCACGGCCCGCTGCCGGTCGAAAAACCGCAGATTGAGATCCGATCGCCTGGAGAGTTCCAGCACCCGGAGGGCGCCGGCCTCGGCCCGCGTCAGCGCCTGCCCGTGCAGGTCGCGCCCGAAGGCACCGCTCACCCGTGCCACGGCCCCGTCGCAGGCCAGCGCCCCCAACGTCCGAAATCTGCCGTCACGGCTGCGCGCATAGTCGTAGCCGCCCGACTGGACGAGATCGACGATCGTCCCCAACGCCCCGCCGAACCGGATCGTGCCGGCCCTGAAATCTCCGCTCTCGGACTCGGCCCAGAATCCCGACGGCGGCAGGACCAACTCCCCGGCCCCCGTTTGGACAGTCCAGTCGTGCGACTGCCCGTCCGAATACCGCACCTCGAATTCGTAGCTGGTGCTGTCGCAGTAGTTGTCGGCCTTCTGCTCGATGCGAAGAGCCAGGGTGTCACCCGCCCCGGCGGCCAGCGATACCATTCCCGCCGGGCACGCCCGGGCGACGTCGCCCGGGAGGTCGCAACTCCATGCCTCCACCTGGTTATGCAACAAGCGCGCCCGCACACCGTCGCCGCAGGATCGATCGAGGTCCTCGACGGACACCCGCACCTCGATGGCGGCGTCGGCGGGGACATTCCATTGGCGGACCACCGCTCCGCCATCCGGATGGGCATAGGCCGAACCCAGGATGGAGAAGGGCCTCGCCCCGCGCCAGCGCGCCTCGACCGGATCCCACGCCAGCGGCCGCAGTCCCGCGCCCGCGTCCTCCAGGTACTCCCAACCGCCCTCCCCCTGCCGCCAGGAGAAGTCTGCCAGGCCGCTGGCCCGAAAATCGCCGTGGTCCCGGTTGATGAACACCGTGAGATCCTGGTACTGCAAGCGGAGGCGCGCCCGCGCCAGATCCAGTTCGTCGCGCAGGGCCTGCCCCAGCGAGATGAAGCTCCCTTGCGACTCGACGCTCGCGCCCAGGTAGGGAGCGCCGCCGTAGCGCGTCTGCAGCGCCTGCAGCAACCAGTACTCCGGCGCGTGCAACGACATCCAGTCGGCCACCCCGCCGATGCTGTCGCCCAAAAACCCCGCGTGAGCGAAGGCGATCTCCGAAGCGCGGTACTGATCGAGATCGACCTCGGCCACGTCCGGCGTCGTCTGTCCATACGAGACGAAGTAGCGGCTATAGTAGCCCATGCCGTGGTTGAGCATGAGCGGCCGGACGCACAGGATCTCGAAGTCGGGAATGACCCGCGCGAACCGCCGGCGCTCGGTCTGCCGCTCGACCGCGTCCACGGCCCCGGCGAAAAAGCTGTCGAACCTCCCCGCGCCCTCTCCGCCTTCGCCGAGCAGCGGCCCGCCATACTGGTCCCGGATGGAGTGAAAGAGCGCAAGGTGCTCCGCGAAAGCGAAGGCCAGCGTCGGCGGTGCGCCGTGCGCGGCGTCGTGGTCGATGGCCCGTCCCGGAGACCAGCCGGTGCTCACATCGAGGTAGGCGGCGTTGGGCGCGTAGTCGCGCGCGACATCCGCGCTCTCCAGACGGGAGAAATCGATCATGCGATGCGCGCCGATAACGAACGCCTGCTGTTGGGTGAAGGGATGGTACCAGCCGAGCTTGAACCGGCCCTGCGGATCGCGGGCAATGGCGCTCTCGTCGCAGAGCGGACTGGGGTAGTCCGGGCGGTTGTCGGGATACATGTCGGTGTAGTTTTCGTGGAGCGCAACGAGCATGCCGGCGCGCCGGGCCTCGGCGACGAAGGCGGCCATCTCCTCGCCGGTTCCCAGCGCCGGATTGGCCGGGTGGTGATCGGGCAGACCTTGGTCGTAGCCGCACCGCTGCCAGTCGTGGAAGATGATGGCCAGGCGAGAAAGGCCGTATTCGGCGTAGCGGCGCACCATCTCCCGCGCGTCGGCGAAGGCGCGGCGCCCGCCGCCGGGGCCTGCCAGCGCAGGGTCACGCCCTCGGGGGCGCCGAAGCGGCTGTGCAGGTTCCAGACGTCCAGGACCGGTCGGTCCGCGAGCGCCGCGCGGTAGGCCGAGGGCGGCGCCAGCGGCTGCGGATAGACGTCTTGCGGCTCGCGCCCTACGGCCAAGTAGGCGATCTCGTCGAGCGGCGGCGTGCGGCCGGCGGTGTCCGGCAACAGCAGGGTTCGGGAGTGGACGAACAGGTTCCCGCTGGCGTCCGGCCCCAACGCCGAGCCGACCTCGGCCGAACTCGAACGGGCGGGATCGACGAAGGCCGTCATGACCGAGCCGTCCGGCAACAGGCCCAGCGGGATGGGCAGGTAGGGCGCCTCGATCGCCTCCGCCCCCGGGATCTCGGCGTGCCCGAGCGAGACGCCGGCGTACCCGTCGTTCCCGGCTCCCGCGTTCGCCTGGAAGCGGATGGCCAGGGACAGACCCTCCAGGGACAACCGCACCCGCTTTCGCAGTTCGCGCGCGCCCGGCCGCTCGGTCCACTCCAAGACGACCTCGCCGCCATCGAGGCGGTGGCCGGTCAACCCCCCACCCGCGTAGGCGCCGGGATCGAGGAGCGTCCCTTGCGCGTCGCGGTAGCGCGTGCCCGCGCCAGCGACGAGGGTGTGAAACGGCCCTCGATCCACCGCCGCCTGGATGCGCAGAAGGCCGCGCCCGAGGTCGGGATCGGCCAGGTCGATGGCGTAGGTGACCACCATTCACCCACGGGCCTGGAGGAGATAGCGCGGGCCGGCGCCCTCGACTCGAACGCTGGCGCTGGCGCTCTCCCGAGACGAACGGGGAACGACCTGTGCGCGGGCGGGCGCCGACTCGATCATCGCCATCAGCAGTCCGATCACCCCGGCGATTCGTCTCATGGCAACCTCCCTCGCTCTCGGCGGCCGGTGTTTAATGTAGCGCAGCGCTGGCGAAAACACCAAAGCCGTGTCCGAGCGTCCCCGCGTTTCGCGACGGCCGCGGTTTGATTTTCGCCCGCCGAACGCCTAATCTCGGAGCGTCGCCGGAGGTGCTCCATGACATCGACTACGCAAGCTCCGCTCCCCCGCCGGCGGGTCCTGTCGGAGCTCGACTCGCGAAAGCTGCTCGAGAACTACGGCATCCCGCTGGTCCCCGCCCGCAGCGCCTCCTCGGCCGCCGAGGCCGCGGCCGCGGCGCGCCAGTTCGGCTTTCCCGTGGTGCTCAAGGGCGTCGGCGAGAAACTCGCCCACAAGACCGAGGCCGGAGTGGTGCGCCTCGACCTGCGCTCCGAAGCCGAGGTGGAGGCGGCCTACGCCGAGATCGCGGCCCGGGCGGGAGACCGGCTTCAGACCGTGCTGGTCCAGCCGATGGTGCGGTCGGAGCGCGAATTCGTGGCCGGGCTCACCCGGGACGCGCAGTTCGGTCCGTGCGTCATGTTCGGACTGGGCGGAATCTTCACCGAGGCGCTCAAGGACGTCGCCTTCCGGGTGGCGCCCCTCGAGGAGCGCGACGCGCTCGAGATGCTCTCCGACATCCGCGCCCGGCGGCTGCTGGACGAGGTCCGGGGGAAACCCGCCGCCGACCGCGCCGCCCTGGCCGGCATCCTGCGAGCGCTGGGGCGTCTGGGCATCGAGCGTCCCGAGGTTGCCGAGGTGGACCTCAATCCCATCCTGCTGGATGGGCCGAAGCCGGTGGCGGTGGACGCCCTGATCGTTCTTGACGAGACGGAAACGCCCGCGCGGGCGCATTGACAGCGGCGCAGGCCGCTCCTATTCTCGGATGGAGAAATGCCGCAATCGGATCCCCAACAAGACCTGCAGGCCCAGGTGAGGTTGCTCCAGAGCATCTTCGCCAGCATCCAGGACGGCATCAGCATCCTGGACCGGGACTTTCGCATCCTGATGGTCAACCCGGTCATGGAGCGCTGGTACCGCCACGCCGCCCCGCTCGTCGGCAAGCGCTGCTTCGAGGCCTACCACCTGCGCGAGCGCCACTGCGACATCTGCCCCAGCCGCAAGACCATCGAGACCGGCGAGGCGGCGCGCGAGACCGTGCCGCTCACCGGAGAGGGCGGGAAGATCACCGGCTGGTTGGACCTGTATTCCTTCCCGCTCATCGACATCCACACCGGCCAGCTCACCGGCATCATCGAGTACGTGCGCGACATCACCGCCCAGCGCCGGGCCGAGGACGAGGCGCGCAAGCTGATGCAGCAGCTGGCGCAGTCGCAAAAGATGGAGGCGGTGGGCCGGCTGGCCGGCGGGGTGGCGCACGATTTCAACAACCTGCTCACCGTGATCGTGGGCCGCACCGACATGATGCGGCGTGAAATTCCCGATTCCCATCCCTGGGCGCGAGAGCTGTCGGACATCCTGGACGCCGCGCAGCGGGCGGCGGCGCTCACCCAGCAGTTGCTGGCCTTCTCCCGGCGCCAGGTCATCGATCCGCGGCCGCTCGATCTCAACGGGGTGATCGAGCGCTCGGGGCAGCTGCTGCGCCGGCTCATCGGAGAGGACGTGCGGGTCCAGGTGATCCCCGGGAGCGGCCTTCCGCGGGTGCTGTGCGACGCCCATCAGATCGAGCAGATCCTGATGAACCTCACCGTCAACGCCCGCGACGCCATGCCCGACGGCGGCACGCTCACCATCGAGACCTCGACGGCGCTCATCGACGATGAATACGCCCGCCTCCACCCGGAGGCCCGGCCCGGCCCGTACGTGATGCTGGCGGTGAGCGACGACGGCTGCGGCATGACCGCCGAGGTCAAGGCGCACCTGTTCGAGCCGTTTTTCACCACCAAGGGCCGGGGACAAGGCTCGGGGCTGGGCCTGTCCACGGTGTACGGCATCGTGCGCCAGAACGACGGCTTCATCAACGTGTACTCCGAGGAGGGCGTCGGCAGCACCTTCAAGATCTATCTGCCGGCCACGGAGGCCGCGGCCGACGCCGCGGCCGCGGAACCCGAGGGCGACGCTGCCGGCGGCAGCGAGACCATCCTGTTCGTCGAGGATTCCGACGCGGTGCGGGCCTTCACCCTGCAGGCGCTGCAGCAGCTCGGCTATCGCGTGCGGGTGGCCGCCAACCTGGAGGAGGCGCGCCAGGCCTTCGCGGCGCAGGCGGTCGATCTCTTGCTCACCGACGTCATCCTTCCCGACGGCAACGGCAAGGCCCTGCACCAGGAGCTCTCCGCTCGGGCCGGCCCGCTCAAAGTGCTGTACATCTCGGGCTACACCGACAACGTCATCGCCCACCACGGCATCCTGGAGAAGGGCATCGCGTTTTTGCAAAAGCCCTTCACCAAGAGCGAGCTGGCCCGGGCCCTGCGCCGGGCGCTGAACGGACCGGCGTGACCGGAGGGGCAAGATTTTTCCCGGCCGGCGGTTTTGGTACAACGACGTCGGGCCCGAGGGAAATTTCGGCAGGAGGCGGCATGCGGAGATCGAATGCTGGGTTCACGCTGGTCGAGGCGCTGGTGACCGTGGCCATCATCGGAATCCTGGCCGCGCTGGCCATCCCCACCTACGCCGGGTTCATGCGCAACTCCAAGCTCTCCGAGGTCCACGGCAGTCTCAACCGGTGCTATCTGGGCGTGCTGGAATACTACGGCCGGCCCAAGAGCGACGGCATGGGCGGCGTGATCGCGCGGCGCTTGCCGCCCCCGCTGGCCCAGCCCATCTGCCCCAATCCCGCGGGCTCGGGCAACGGCTCGCTGGCGAACCTCTCCGGCAGCGCCCATGTCATCGACCCGGCCCTGTACGGCACCGTGGCCCGGACGTTCGCGAACATCGATTTCGTCCTCAGCGGACCGAGCTATGCCTGCTATTCCTACGAGGTGTTCGGCAATCTTCTGGTGGGAAGCCGCGAGGTGCGGGACGCCGGGGTGCTGCTCGCCGGCGGCTGGGTGGGGCGGGCGGCGGCGGCCTGGCTCTCGCCCGCGTGGCTGGCCGCCCTGAGCTCCCGCGTGGCGGCGCTGGCCTGGCCCGAGCGGCCGGCGAGAGCGGCCCCCACCGAAGATGTTCTGTTGGCCCGAAGACCCGGAAGCTCGAGCTCGGGATCCAGCTCCGGCTCCTCGAGTTCTTCCTCCAGCTCCGGCGGTTCCTCTTCAGGTTCGAGCTCCGGCAGCTCCTCCAGCTCGAGTTCCAGTTCCTCCAGTTCCAGTTCGAGCTCCGGCGGCTCCTCCGGCGGGTCGTCGTCGAGCTCGAGCGGTTCGAGCTCGGGATCCAGCTCCGGCTCCTCGAGTTCTTCCTCCAGCTCCGGCGGTTCCTCTTCGGGTTCGAGCTCCGGCAGCTCCTCCAGCTCGAGTTCCAGCAGTTCCTCCAGTTCCAGTTCGAGCTCCGGCGGTTCCAGCTCCTCGTCCGGCGGCGGCGGCGGAGTGCCGCTGTCCGGGGGATTTCGCTGCATCGCCTACACCGATCTCGACGACGACGGCACGGTCGCGGTGTGGTTCAAGACCGCAACGTACGATCCGGCCACCGATGGCTTCCAGGGCGGCGGCATTTTGCACGTGGATGGCACCGGGGAGTGGTGACGCGCCGGACGGCGCGGGCGGGTCCATCAACGCGACGAGGTGGGGATGTCCCAAAAGAGCCAACAGCCGAAGCCGCCGGATGATTCGGCAAAACTGAAAGACCGCTCCGAGGAGGCCGCGGCCGCCGTCGATCTGGACGCGTCCGAATCCGCGCCTCCAATCGCGGCGAAGCCAGCGCCCGCGCCCGCCTCCCTGCCCGGCTCCGGCCTGCCGCTCACCGATCGCTCGGAGGCGCTGGCCTCCCAGGTGGATCTGGACGAGCCGGATCAACCCCTCCCTCCCACCGGGCCGGTGGACGGCATCGAGATGCGCCAGTGCCAACGCGTGCCGGTGGGCATGATCGTGCGCATGACCTACCGGGACGTGGAGGAGTTCGCGCAAGGGTACACCCTCAACATCTCCAAGGGAGGCCTGTTCATCCGCACCCGCACGCCGCAACCGTTGGGAACGCTGCTGGACTTCGAGATCCGGCTCGAGGAGGACCGGCTGGCCTTCCGCGGCTGCGGCGAGGTGGTGCGCAGCATTCCGCCGGCGCGGGAGAGCGAGCGGCCGCGCATCCCCGGCATGGGCGTGCGCTTTCTGGAGCTCGATCCCGCCACTCGCTCCATGGTGGAGAACCTCATCCGGGGTCACCGCTCGCCGGTGATCGAAGACGAGGCAGCCGCGCCCGCACCGCCGGCGGTCGATGCCCAGCCCGCGCCTGCGACGCCGCCGGCTCAGCTCCCAGTTCCCGCGCCCGTCCCGGCCCCCGTGCCCGTCCCGGCAGCCGCGCCCGCGCCGGCCGGGGGGCTTCCGGCCACGCGACCGGCGCTCTCGGTGGGTCGGTCGTGCCAGGTGCGCGGCGCCCAGCTCAAGCGTCTGACCATCGACACGCTCGTCGCCTCCCTGGAACTCGCGCGCATCCCCGGGTTCGAGGACAGCCCGACCCTGCGCTATCTGCTCGACGCCTGGTACGCGGACATCTTCCACAACCGCGTGATCGATCTCGGCGTATTGTGGAACACCTTGCTCTCCGAGGACGGCATGACCCTGGAGCGGGCGGCGCTGCCGCTGCTCATCTTCGACCTGGGCCGGCCCATCCACGGCTTCGGCGTCTTTTTTCCCGAGGATGTGCGCTCGCTGGCCAAGCTCGCCGAGCTGCGCGCGGAGGCCAGACGTCTCATCGAGACCGGAGGCGGTTTCGAAGCCACCCTGGACAAGGCCGCCTCCCGCGCCGTCTCCGAGCCGGAGAAGGCCCCCGCGGCAGTTCCCAGGAAGCAGGCGGAGCCGGAGCCCCGCCCGACCGCGCCGGAGCGCCGCCTTCCGCTGGGAGCCGTCTCGCCTCGGGCCAAGAAAATCCGCCGTTATCTGGCCGTGGCGCTGGCGCTGGCCTCGGCGGCGGCGTTGTTCTTTGCGCTGCGGGCGGCCTTTCCGGGCCGCGGCGCCGAGTTCGAGATCCCGCCGGAGGCGTATCGGCTGCTCAAACTCGACGACGGACGGCGCGCGGGAGAGACACTCAGCGCCCGGCTCAACGACGTGCGCTGGTGGACCTGGGACGCCGAGACTCGCATCGTCCGCATCCAGGAGGCGATGGAGCACCTCGAGCCGCTGGGCATCGTCCGCCTGCTCATATTCGATGCCAACCGGGGCCTGGTGGCCACCGCCGAATGCCCGCCCGACATCAACCTGCCGGTGGTGGTCCGTTTCGAGGAGGGGCTGTGGCAGGGTGACCAACGCTAGGACCGGCGCTTGCCCCTCCCTCCGCTCGAACTCGGCCTGCTGCTCAGCTTGGTCTTCGCCGGCGGCTTCGTGGACGCCATCGCCGGAGGGGGCGGGCTCATCACCCTGCCCGCCTATCTCGCCTGCGGTCTTTCGCCGCACGCGGCCCTCGCCACCAACAAGTTCTCGAGCTGTCTGGGGACCGCCGTGGCGGTGACGCGCTTCTTCCGCGCCGGGGCCGTCCAGCCGGGCATCGCGCTGGCGGCCGCCCTGGGCGCGCTGGCGGGCGCGGTGGCGGGCAGCCAGCTGGTGCTGTTTGTGCCGGAGAACGCCATCCACGCGCTGGTGCTGCTGCTGGTCCCGCTGGCGCTCATGCTGCTGTTGTTCGAGGGGCGGTTGCGCGCCACCCGAGCCTGCGCGGCCGGGCGGAATCCTCTGCCCGGGGCGCTGGGCATCGGACTCTTCATCGGGCTCTACGACGGATTCTTCGGCCCCGGCACCGGGACCTTTCTCGCCATCGCCTTCAGCGCGCTGCTGCGCCTTCCCCTGCTCTCGGCCGCGGCCAACGCCCGCTTTGCCAACCTGGCCAGCAACATCGGCGCGCTGGCGGTTTTTCTCGTCGAGGGAAAGGTGCTCTTTCCGCTGGCGTTCTTCGCGGCGGCGGCCGGCGTGGCCGGGAACTTCCTCGGCGCACGCCTGGCCATCCGCCGGGGAGCCCGCGTCATCCGGCCCTTCATGATCGGGGTGCTGGCGCTGTTGCTGGCGGAGCTGTTGCGCCGCCGGCTGACGCAGCCGACGTAGCGCCCGCCGCTAGCAGCAGGCGAAGCTCGTCCTCCTCGGGCCGGTACCAGGCCCACACCCGCCACCCGTTCGGGTGACGGCCCTCCCAGGCGAAGGCGTTGCCGTACCCGTCCTTCTCGATCGCCCGCAAGTCGCAGGGAGACAGGGCCGAAAGCGATTCCTTCAACCGGCGCAGCCGTCGCGACGACCAGCCGCAGGCGTCGCTGCCGACATCCACTGGGACCGCCAGCCGCAGCAGGACATACCGCGTCCCGGCCCCGCCGGCGGGCAGCGTCGCCCAGGCCTCGAAGTCATGGCGCCGCAGGTGCAGCGCCTCGCCAAACGGCGCCGGATCGAACCGGCCGTCCGCCAGACGGGGCGCCTGGCCAAAATGGTTCAGCGTCTCCAGCCAGCGGCTGTCCAGCAGCATGCGGGAGAGGGCCTGATCTTCGCCGGCGCGCAGGGTCTCGACCGAGCCTCCCGTCCGGACGAGCTCGTCGCGCCAGCGGGCGTCGTCCCAGGACGGCGAGAGAACGAAAAAGAACTCCGGCCACGTTCCGCCCGCGGCAACGCCCGCCAGCCCGAAGCAGAAGAACCAGATACCCATGGCCGCTCACCGGAAGGTGGCCAGGAAGCGGCGCACCAGCTCGTCCTGCAGCGCCTCCAGGTCCTCGACGAAGCCCGACACCGTCACCGCGGAGCCGGGGACGATCTCCAGAGTGGACACATCCATGCGGCTCACGATGAGAGTGATGGCGCTGCCGCGGCGCTGGAGCGATCCGTACACCAGTTGCCGCGCCAAATGGAATCGCCCCAGCTCGGGCGCGTTGGGGGCGTCGCCGTCGTAGAGCGCGATTCCGGCGCGCTGGAGCTCGGCCAACGCCTCCTGCATCCGGCTGCGATCCACCACCCGGCACGTCCCGGCGGCCGCCAGGCGGGCCGTCAAATATTCGGCGAGCTCCTCGCCCAGACGCCGGCTCCCGGGGGGCGGAGTCCCGCCGGTCTCTCGAAACGGCAACACCGCCAGCAACGGCAGCGAATCCTCCGTCCGCGGAAGCCGTGCCACGGCGCGCTCGGCCAGGGCGCGCACGCTCTCGTCGGGGTCGGAAAAGCGCATATCGTTGAGCGGCGCCCGGGCTGCGGGATAGGCCAGACGCTCCAGTTCCTCCACCGCCGCCGCGCGCACGCGGGCGGATTCGTCGCGAAGCGCTTCCAGCGCCGCCCGCTCCGCGTCGGCCCGCAGGTCCGCGTTGCGCCGGGCCGCGGCCAGGGCGAGTCGCAGGGCCGCCTCGCGCACCCACGGGTTGGGATTCTGCTGGGCCGCGCCGAGCAGCGACGGTTGCGCCTCCCGCCCGCGCGCGGACAGCGTCTGGCGGGCGATTTCCCGAACCTCGGGGAACGGGTCGGCCAGGCCTCCGATCAGGACCACCGTGGCTTCCGCAGCGAGATCTCCGGACAGCGCGCGCATGGCCACCCGCCGGACATCGGCTCTCGCGGCGCCGGCCGCCTCGCGGCGGAGAAGGTCCCGGGCCGCGGCATCCGCCGGATGCAAGGAGAGCGCCTCGATGACGGCCAGGCGCACCTCGTCGCTCTCCGCCTCGGCGTACACGCGCAGCAGCGCCTCGGTGTCCCCCGCCCGCCCCATTCGTTGAATGGTCTGCACCGAGACGCCGGCGCAGCCGGCGCAGAGAGCCGCCATCACCATTGCCAACCCCAAGCGCATGTTCATCCTCCCGCCGAAATCGCCCTCCAGCGCACCTCGCCCGACTTCCCGGGGTTTCCCTCGGCGCCGGGCCGCCCATCGGCGCCGTTCTCGCCGCTGGCGCCGTCCTTGCCCCGCTTGCCTTCGCGGCCCGATTCGCCCGACCGGCCGCCGCCGGCCGAAAATCCGCCGCTGCCGCCGCTGCCGCCATCCCCTCCCCGTCCGCCGCTCCCGCCGCGCCCACCGCTACCGCCGGCGCCGCCCGGGCCGCCCGGCCCGCCGAAGCTGTCGGCGCGAAGGCTCTCGCGCACGCCCTGGGCGAACGAGGCGGAGCCGAACACCGTCAACTCGACGGCGCCGCCGTTTCCGCCGGGACCGCCACCGCCTCCCGGACCACCGTTGCCGCCATGTCCGCCGTCGCCGCCGCGGCCGCCGTCGCCACCGTCGCCGCCGCGACCGCCGCTGGCGGCGCCCCCGCCCATGCCGCCGCTGCCGCCGTCGCCGCCGCGGCCCCCGCGCCCGCCCCGCCCGCCGTCCCCTCCCGCGCCGCCCGCGCCCCCGTCGCCGCCGCGGCCGCCGGCGCCGCCGATGCTGCGGATGAGGAATTCCTGGCGGGGATGAAAAATGTAATTCTTCACCTCCGAGCGAAAGTTTCCCCGACCGCCGTCGAAGTACCGGGCCACCACCTGGACGAAAACGAGTTCCTCGTCGGGGTAGAACTTGGAGTAGATGGGCCGCACCTCCACGCGCAGATCGGGGCCGGGTTGGCCCGCTCCGCCGCGCCGCCCGGCCCCGCCGTGTCCGCCATCGCCGCCCCGTCCGCCCGCGCCGCCGGCGCCGCCCGCCTCGCCGTCGGCGCCGTCCTGGCCCGCCGCTCCGCGCGGCGCGTCCTTGCCGTCCTCGCCGTCCTTGCCCGACTTTCCCGTCGCGCCGGGGGCTCCCGCCGGGCCGCCGTCGCCGGCTTCGCCCTCCCGCCCCTGCCGCACAAAGGGCGCGTAGAGGGCGGCGTCGTACAGCGGCCGAAACACCATGCGCCGCGACGCCGGCCCGCAGCGCACCTCCACCACGTATCCGGTATCCAGCGCCACGCGCACATCGTCCGCGGGATCGAATCTCCCCCGCTCGAAACGCCCCTGCGCGGACGTCATCTCGATGAGCGACTCGTCGATCTTGCCCTGGCGCAGCGCGTCCGGCGCGCCCGGGGGCGGAAAATCGGTGAACTCGAGCCGGCCGTCGCGCTGCAGCACCGCCGCCAGATCGAACAGGCGCAGGCCCTTCTGTTCCGACGCGATGCCCACCGGCCGCCCGTTCGCATCCCTTCGCGGCAGGACCATCCAGCGCGAAAGCGCCTGGCAGTCCGGCGCCACCAGGGCCGCCTCGCTGCCGGGGAGCAGGGAAAGCGGGAGCAGCGGCGGCAGACGCGGCCGCTCCATTGCGGCGCAGGCCGCCGCCGACAGCGCCAGGGCGCCGCACAGCCAGGCGAGAGCCGGAGGGCACCGCTTCACCGCGCCTCCTCCGCGTCCGCGCGAATGATCTTCTGCAGGGCGTCGGCCCCCGCCGGAGACAGCGCCCGCGCCAGATCCAGCACCGCCGGGTCGCTCTCGTGCGGCAGCCACTCGCGCAGCAGGCAAGCGCGAGGACCGACGGCGTGGGGCAGCATGCGGTAGAGCGCCCACAGACCGATCAACCGCAGCCGGGGTTCGGCGGACCCGAAGGGCCGCAGGCCGGGCAGCGGCTCCCGCCCGGCGAACCAGCGCGCCGCCGGCACGGCCGCCTCGGGAAGCCCGGCCAGGCGCCCCAGCCGGTGCAAGACCATCGCGCGCGCGGCGCGATCGCCTCCGGCGAACACGCGCCCAAGGACCGCGATGCTGCCATCGAGCAGCGGCTGCCAGATCTGGGGCCGGCCGCGGATGGCGTCGCCCGCGGCTTCCAGCGAGCGCAGCAACTCCCGCGCGGCCTGGTACACGGCCAGCCGCTGCCCGTCGTCGCCTCGGTTCGCGGCCAGGGTGGCCTCCAGCACGCGCCGGTTCGTCTCCGGGGTGCGCAGCCGGGCGCTCAGGTAGTCGTACATGGCCGGCGGAGGCTGCCGGCGGTTGCCGGAAAAATACACCAGCCCCTCCACGACCCGCTGGGCGCGCTCGGCCTCCCGCTCGATGATGGCGACGTGTCGGGCCAGCGCCTCGAGAACGTAATCGCCGGTCTCGTCCTCCAGCGGCACCCGCAGCGCCTCGACCAGCGCCTGCAGCGATGAATCCGAGCGCATCTGTCCCAGCGCCCAGGCGGCGGTGGCGCGCAGCGCGGGCTCCTCGACGGGTCGGAGCAGCACCGCCCGCAGGGCCGCGATCTCCTCGGCGCGAGCCTGGCGCAGGCGTCCCAGGGTCCGGGCCGCGGCCATCCGCACCGCCGGATCGGCGTCGCCATTGCCGAGCCAGGCGCACAGCCGCGCCGAAGCCCTTCGACGGTCCTCGTCGCTGCGAACGTCCTCGAGTTCGGACACGGCGGTGGGGGTCCAGGCGCAACCGGCGGCCCAGACGGCGGCGGCGAGCATCAGGGCGCGCATCGGCTCCTCCGCAGCGAATCGGCCAGCGCTGCCACCAAAAGGTCCGCATCCTGAGCGAGATCGGAGAGCGTTCGCTGGAGGCGCTCCGGGTCTTCCATGCAGGCGCACAGGGAGCGGATCGCGGCCAGGCGAATCTCCGCGTCCAGCTCGGCCCGCTGCGACAGCGGCTCGAGCGTCTCCTGGCAGCCGCCCGGCCGAAGGTTTCCCAGCGCCTCGGCGGCCGCCGCTCGGAGCCAGGGGCTCTCCCGTTCGTCGAGCAGTAGGCGGGCGAGGACCGCCCCGGCCCCTTCCGCCCGGTGGCGGCCCAGCAGCGCCACCGCCTCCTCCCGCGCCCAACCGGGGCGCTCGCCATCGGCGGCGACGGCCATCAGCTCGCCGAACTCTCCGCGCTGTCCCCGGAGCGCCAGGTCCTGGAGGGTCGGGGCGCACCCCGGCCCCAGCCACAGGATCGCCACGGCGGCCATGATCGAGCGCTGCATCCGAGTCCTCTCAGTCCGAAGGCAGACGACGGATGAACGCCCGGCATTCTGTCGCCTCGCGCCCGATCGCGCCGGCCGCAGGCTCCTTCATGGCACGGTGCTCCAGTCGAGTTGCGAGCCGTACAGGCTGTGCGGTATGCCGAAGGCGATCAGCACCAGGGCGAACCCGGCCAGCGCCGCCCAGCGCGCAAGCGGCCGCTGGCCGCGGACGAACCACGCCGTCGCCGCCCAGGCGATCACCGCAAACAGGGTCTTGGTGTCGGTGAGGTCGGACCCCAGCGGAAACCCGGTCCAGAAGGCGCCGAAGGCGTATTTTTGCACGATGGGCCCGAGCACCAACCCGCCCAGAAAGAGCCCCGCCAGCCCCAGCCACGCGTCCCGGCGCGACGGCGCTCCGGCCGCGGCCGACAGGGCGCAGCGGCCGGCGAAGAACAGACCCAAAAAGATGCACAGCACGTGCGCGATCAGCACCGCGGCGGGGACCGCGCCCTTGTAGCGGATGATCGCGGCCCGCTCGGGGACGAGACGAGTCTGGCCGCCGGCCTCCAGGCGCACCTGGTATTCCAGCTTGCCGGCCGGGGGCGCGGTGGGAAGCGCCGCGGACAAGACCTCCCCGTCGCGCGCAAACGGCACGGCCGTCAGCGGATCGCCGGTGGGAAAACGGCGAAAGACCAGCGTGGCGTTCGCCCCGCGCGCGGGATCGCGCAGGCGGACCTCGGCCGCCCGCCCGCTATCCTCCGAACGCGGCATGTGGCAGGCCACCCGCACCGAACCGACCTCGACGTCGCCGCGCCACGGATGGGTGGGGCCGGTGAGCCGCTGGACGACGGCGAACGCCAGGGTGATCAGGAGCGCGCCAGCGGTGCGAAAGACCGATGTCCAGACCGGTTTCATTCGGCGCTTCTCCGCGCCCCGAACTCGATGGTCAGGCGAACCTCCGCGCCCTGGCGCAGGATGACCGCCTCGGCCTTCTCGCCGGGCCGGTGCTGCTGCAACGCGTTCATGTAGTCGTAGATGTTCTCGATGGCACGCTCGCCGAGCCGCACCAGCCGATCACCCGGGCGCAACCCCGCCTTCTCCGCCGGGCTGCCGGGCCGGACGCCGAGGATGGCGAAGCCCTTCTCCTGGCTGGTGAAGTCCGGGATGGTGCCCACGTACACCGGCAGGTTGACCCGCTGGGTCCCCGTGGGCGCCGGCAGCGCCACCGGGGTCGGGCGGGCGGGGAGGCGCTCGATCTCATGCACCGTCCGGCGCGCCAGCTCGAGCACCCGCGCCTCGCCCGCGTAGTTCAGCCGCTCGGCGGTGTCCGAGGGCCGATGATAGTCGGCGTGAGCGCCGGTGAAGAAGAACAGCACCGGGATGCCTTTGGCGTAGAAGGCGCTGTGATCGGAGGCGCCGAAGCCGTCAGGGTGCAGGCTGAGGGGGAGGTTGGCCGTGTTGGCCCGCGCGAGCAGTTCGGGCCACTCGCGCGCCGTGCCCGAGCCGTCGACCACCAGCCGCTCGCGCAGCCGTCCGATCATGTCCAGGTTGATCATGGCCACGATGTCCGAAAGCGGCAGGGGCGGCTCGCGAGTGAAGTGCGCCGCTCCCAGGCCGCCCAGTTCCTCCGCCCCGAAGGCGGCAAAGCAGACGCGCCGGGACCGGTCCCGATCGCGCGAAAGCACCCGGGCCAGTTCGAGCAACCCGGCCACCCCGGAGGCGTTGTCGTCGGCGCCGGGGTGGATGTCCCCGAACGATTCGGCCAGCGAACCCTCGATGCCCCGGCCCAGGTGATCCCAGTGCGCCCCCACCAGGATGGTCTCGCGCACCCGCTCCGGCGCCGGCAGGCAACCGATCAGGTTGGCGGCGCGGGCGGTCTCGCGGCGCAGGCGGATGGCGGCGGTCGCGCGCAGGCGCTCGCAGGCAAACGGCCGCGCCGCGCGCCAGTCCTCGGCGCGCTCCGGCGAGCCCTCCAGGGCCACGGCCCGCTCGAAGGCGCCGCGGGCGAGCGACAGCACCCCGATCGAGACGCTGCCCGCCACCGCGCCCGTGCGCAACGCCGGCAGCGCCTCCGTCTCGGAGGCCGAGACCAGGATCAGGACCCGCGCCCCGCGTTCCCGCGCCAGCGCCGCCTTGGCCCGCGCCGACGAGAAGGGCGCGAAGGGGCTCCGGGGATCGTCGCCGTCGGGGCTCCCGCGCAGCACCACCACCGCGCGGCCGCTCACGTCGAGGCCCTGGTAGTCGTCCCGCTGCGGCTCGCGGCTCTGGATGCCGTACCCCGCGAAGACGACCGGCAGGTCCTTCTCCTCGCTGTCGTCGGAAAAACTGGCGGGGATGAAGTCCCGCTCGGGCTCGAACTCGAGCGCCGCCTCCCCGACCGAGAAGCCCAGGCGGTTGCCCGGCGCCAGCGAGACACCGGCGGAAAACGAAAATTCCTGGGAGAAGGAGGCGCGGCCGGGCGGCGGCTGCAGACCGAGGGCCGCGAAGCGAGCGGCGACGAAGCTCTCGGCCCGGCGTCCGCCCTCGCTTCCCGCCAGCCGGCCCTCCATGGCGCTCGAGGAGAGGAGGGTGGCGTAGTAATGGAGAACCACCGGCGAGATCTCGTCCCCGGCTGCGGCCGCCGCCGCGCCGGGCGCGGCCAGAATGGCGCAAACTAGAGCGAGCAGCGACAGCGGCATGGCGGACCTCCCGGACCCTTGATACCCCAGACCGGCATCCCGCTCAAGCCGATCCCGCAGTTGCCCAAGGGCGGAAAATTCGGGTAGATTGGGGTTGGCTCTCAGAGGAGGAACGTCATGAGTCTTCGCTGGGCAAGGATGGCGATTCTGGCGCTGGCCGGCGCCGCCGCGCTGGCGGCCTGCGGCGGCGAGAATTCCGTGCGCATCAATCTTCCGGACGGCAACGAGGTGAAACCCGACCAGTCGATCGAGGTCCAGGCCATCGTGCTGGACGACGGTCTGGCACCGCCGGCCGGGTACTCGGTGACCTTCACCACCGAGGTGGGCTCATTCGAGGCCTACAGCGCCTCGCGCACCACGCCGGTGAAGCAGAAGGAAGTGGAGATCCTGGCGGGCAAGGCCACCGTGCGCCTGTACAGCTTCCCCGGAGCCGGCGGCACCGGAAAGCTCAGCGCCGCGTATACCACCCAGGGCGGCTACAACATCAGCGCGGAGGTCACGGTGACCGTTTCCGGCGGGTATTCTCCCTCGGGCCGGACGTTCGGCGCCTCCTGCGACACGCCCAACGTATCGGTGTACACCGACACCCAGGAGCGGGCCAACATGAAGATCCGCTGCGTGGCCCTGGTCAAGGACAGCGCCGGCCGGCCCGTGGCCATGGCCAACGTGCGCTTCATGGTGGAGGGCGGCTGCTCTCTGCTCCCCGACAGCGGGACCAGTTCGACGCCCGGCGAGTACGTGTTCTACCTCAAGCCCGATTGCGATCCCATGGACGTGGAGCCGCTGGACAACGAGCCCAACCACATGGAACAGGGCAAGATCCGCAACCCGCGCGACGGCTTGCTCACCATCGTCTTCTACACCGACGGCGAGGAGGGTTTCATCGACTCCAACAGCAACGGCACCTACGATCCGGGAGAGCCCTTCGCCGGGTACGACCTGCCGGAGCCGTTCGTCGACGCCAACGACAACGGGCAGTTCGACAACGGCGAGGCCTACGTGGACACCGATGGAGACGGCCGCTACAGCCTGGCCAACGCCCGCTGGGACAACAACACCAAGATCTGGGTCAGCACCCGCATCCTCTTCTCGGGGCCGCCCCACGAGAGCGCCGAGACCACGAGATACGAACCTTCGGGCATCAACCTGGACGACGGCGCCAGCGCCAAGTTCACCCTGTACCTGATGGACATCAACCACAACCCCATCGCCAACAACTACAAGGACGACGGCATCACCTTCACCGAAACCGGCTGCAGCGTCAGCCCGAAATGGCTCGGACTTCAAAAGACCATGGGCGTCGAGATCCTGGAAAACGGCTCGGTCCTGGTGGAGAGTTTCAACCGCAACCGCAGCTATGAGGTCACCATCACCGACTACTACCCCGGCTCCGGCCCCCACAACGCCACCCTGAGCACCGCGGTCAAGGCGACCACCGCTCCGCAGGTGACGGGCTACAGCGGCAAGACGTTCACCTTCAACCTGTCCCAGGTGACCGGGACCGTCCGCTGAGGCGGACGGGGGCCGGGTCAGGGACTGAGCAGCTGTCCCTCGGCGGAGAGAACCGGCCCCGCCTCCCCGGGGTCGAGCCCGCCGGCCAGCAACCACGAGCCATCGCGGACACGGGCGGCCGCGATGCCGGCCGAGCCCGTGAGCAGTTCTTCGGCCAACACCTCCCGCGTCTGCGGGACGGAGCCGATCTCGATGGTCTTCTCGGCCCGAAAGCCGTCTCCCAGGCCGCCGGCCAACGCCAGCGTCCCGTCGTCCAGGATCGCCGCCGCGGGGTAGGCCCGCGCCCGCTGCAACTGCAGCCGGGTCCAGCTTTCGGGCGCGCCTTCGAACCCGCCCAGCACCGCTTCCAACCGAGGCGCGGAACCGGCATCGACGCCCATCCCGCCGGCCAGCAAGAATCCGTCCGCGCCGATCGGAAGCAACAGGTGCCCCACCAGCGCCGGCAGATCCCCGGCGGCCACCGCCTCGGGCGCCTCCGGCGTTCCGCGCTCGATGGCGGGCGTGGCGGCGGCGTTTCCTCCGGCCACCAAGATTTTCTCCTGCCGCACCAACATCCGGGCTCCGCTGCGCGGCTGGGCCAGCGTCCCGGCGCGTGAAAAGCTCCAGGGGCTGCCCGGAACGCCGACGATGATGGCTCCGTCGCGCAAGCTCGCGGTGCGCCCGCCCGCCAACACCACCGAACCGGTGGAGGAAAGAACGGCCGCGGCCGCATCGGCGCGGGCCAGCAACTCCGAGGCGCCGACCACAGCGAAGGTGTTGCTCTGGGGGTCGAAGGCCACCGCCGCGTCGAGGCGGGTGTCGGGATCCGGGTACAGCACCGGGCGAGCCGGGCCGGAGGCGTCGAAATACGCCCGGGCGGCGCCGCCCAGCAAGATCGCCTTGCCGTTCACCAGCAGGGCCTGGTGCAAGCCCCGGCAATCGGGCATGGCGATGGGCGGGGAGAACTCGCCCCGGTCGGGCCGATAGATCAGCGCGGTGCAGGCCGCCTCGAGCACGGCCGGCGGGCCGGCGCTGGAAACCCGGTCGAAGCCGCCGGCGATGAGCACCCGCCCGTCGGGCAAGGGCGTGGCGCTGGCGAAGGCCCGGCCCGCGGGCAAGGTGTTGCGCAGCAGGTTCAGGCGGTAGCCGCGCCGGGTGACGAAGACGCTCACCCGCGTCTCCTGCCCCTCGCGGATGTCGAACTCGCCGCTGGTCCCTTGCCAGATATCCCCCCCGGCGCAGGACGCGTCCCCGTATCCGGTCACCCGGACCGTCAAGGCCTCGGCGGGAGCCAGATCGATGGCGGCGGCCTGGCGCTTGGGTCCGTCCGCCGAGACGGCCCGGCAGCCGGATTCCGCCCACACCTCGCCGCCGCGAAAGACTTCGAGCTTCAGGCTCGAGACGCCGAGCGGCAGGCCGCCGGCGGCGGTCTGGGCCCGCTCCTGGGTGGCGAAGCGAACGTCCAGCGACAGCCCGCCTCCCGCGGGGGCGCAACCGGCCAGGACCGCCAAGGCGAACGCCGCCGGCCCGAAGCGCAGGCGAATTCGAAGCCCATCCGACCCGAAGAAATCCCGATGGCGTGGCGCAAGCGAGTGGTTCATCGTTCGCTCCCGGCCTAGAACGTCAGCACCAGGCGGCCCTTGCCGTCCGGAATGTCCGAACCGCCGCCGGAAAGACCCACGGCCAGCGCGGCCGCGGCGCCGCCCACCACCGCGCCCACCGCCGTCCAGAACCACCAGGTGCGAAAGAAGGGCCGCTCCTTGAGCCTGCGATGGTTCTCGGTATCGCCGGGCGTTTTCTCCCTGCCGCCTCCGGCGGCTCCGGCCGCTCCCGCCGCCGCGATTCCCCCGCCCGCCGCGGCGCCGGCGGGTGCCGTCTCGTCCGCCAACCGCAACCAACCGGGCCGGGTGGCGCGCGGTTTCAGGGGTTCGGCGGGAGGCGGCGGAGACTCGCCGGCGCCTTCATCCTCGTCCTTGCCCCGGCCGAGCTTGCTTCCGGCCACGGGCGTCCCGGCCTCGGCGACCTCCGCTTTCGGGGCGAGGGCCTTCAGCACCGCTTCCACCCGGATGTCGCCGCCCGGCTCGACGCGGATCGGTTGCGAAAACGGCTCGTAGCCGGCGGCGGAGATCTCGATCGTATGCGCTCCCGGCCCCGGATCGCGAGTCAGGATGAGCGGCGTCTGGCCGAGCTTCTGGCCGTCGAGAAAGACGTCGGCGCCCGTGACGTTGGCGTACACCTTGATCTGGGACAGGGGCAGCGGCCCCAGCGCGTCCACCCATCCCTTGAGCAGGGCCGCCAGCAGCGCCTCCGCGGCGGGCTCCGAACGCCCCCGAATCTGGGACAGCATCCGGCCGCTCGAAACCTCGACCAGGGTCACATCCACCAGGTACTTGCCGGGGAGCTTCTGCACCTCGCAATGGAGGACGCGCTCGGCCCCGGCCAGCTTGCCCAATCGCGCCAGGCAGGCCGGCTGGGCGCCGAAGCAACGGGCCTTCTTGCGCAGCTCGGCGATCGGCATCGGCGGCTCGACCCGGCGCAGGCCGCTGTAGCGCTCGATGAGCGAGCGCAAGGAATTCTGCAGAGGCTCGATCTGGGCCGGCTCCAGAAAACGGCTCTCCGGTCCGATGACGAGCAGGCGCGCCGGCGCCTCCCCGGCGACCGCGCCGGACGCCGCCGCGGCGAGCAGGAGAGACAATCCGATCCCGGCCAGTGTTCGCACGCGCATGGTCTTCTCCGTGTCCGGGGCGGTGGCTCCCGGCCGCCCCAAACTTGAAGCTACCGGCCCGGCCGGGGGGTGTCAATCGTCCGGGACGGGTGCGGCCAGATGCGGCTCAGTGGAAATGGCGGGCCGCGCGGCGCGGCGCGATCGTGGCGAGGGCGCGGCAGGATTCGGCGCGCACGTTGAGCACTCCGCGCTGGCGCTCCAGCCGGCCCTCGACCATCAGGGCCGGGGCGGCGCACACCTCCGCCCGAAAACGCTCGAACACCGGCGGGGCGATCATCACGTTGCCGATGCCGCTCTCGTCCTCCAGGGTGAGAAAGCACATGCCCTTGGCGGACGGCGGCCGCTGGCGGGTGATCACCATGCCGGCGATCCGCACCTGCGCGCCGTCTTCGAGCGAGGAGAGCGACGCCAGCGGCCGGGCGCCCTCCCGGCGCAGCGCCGCCCGCAGGCGGGAAAAGAGGTGCGGGCCCGCGGTCAGGCCGGTGTGCTCCAGGTCGGCCGCGATCCGTTCGCCGGGGCTCATCTCGGGCAGCGGGCTCTTTCCTCCCGGAGGGGGCAGCAACGCCAGCAGCGGTCCCTCCGCTCCGGCCGCCAGCGCGGAGGCTTGCCACAGCGCCTGGCGGCGCCGGAGCCCCAGGCTGGCGCAGGCTCCCGCCTGGGCCAGGGTGTCGAGCTCGTCCGAGCGCAACCCGGTCCGCCGCGCAAGGTCCGAAAGGTCGGCAAACGGCCGCCGCTCCCGCTCGCGGCACAGGCGCTCGGCGGCCTCGCGCCGCAGCCCGCGCACGAAGCGCAGCCCGAGGCGCAGCCCGAGGTCCGATTCCAGCCGGCATTCCCAGCGCGAGTGTCCCACGTCGATCGGGCGCACCGGCACGCCGTGGCGCCGCGCGTCCTGCACCAGCGTGGCCGGGTGGTAGAAGCCCATGGGCCAGGCATTGAGCAGGGCGCAGGCGAAGGCCGCCGGATGGTGGGCCTTGAGGTAGGCCGAGGCGTAGGCGATGAGCGCGAAGCTGGCCGCGTGCGACTCGGGAAAACCGTAGCGCCCCAGGAACATGGTGATGCCCCGGGCGATCTCCTCCGCGGCCTCGCCGGTGATGCCCCGCTCGGCCATCCCGGCGAAGAGCAAGCGGACCTGCTCCTCCAGCCAGCGGCCGGAGCGGCGCTTCATGGCCCGGTTGAGCTCGGCCACCTGGCGCAGGGAGAAGCCGGCCGCGATCATGGCCATGCGCATGACCTGCTCCTGGAAGATGGGCACGCCCAGGGTGCGCTCCAGAATGGGCGCGAGCGAGGGGTGGGGGTAGCGGACCGGTTCCTCGCCGCTGCGCCGCCGCAGGTAGGGATGGACCATCTTTCCGGACAGGGGGCCGGGGCGGATGAGGGCCACCTCGACCACCAGGTCGTAGAAACAGCACGGCTTCATGCGGGGCAGGGTGGCCATCTGGGCGCGGCTCTCCACCTGGAACACCCCCACCGTGTCGGCGCGGCGCAGCATGGCGTACACCGCCGGGTCGTCGGCGGGCAGGCGGGCCAGGTCCAGCTCCACACCCTCGCTGGCGCGCACCAGCGGCACCGCCTCGGCCAGCGCCCGCAACATGCCCAGGCCGAGGAGATCGACCTTGATCATCCCCATGCGGGCGCAATCGTCCTTGTCCCACTGCACCACCGTCCGGCCCGGCATGGCGGCCGGCTCCAGCGGCACCATCTCGTCCAGGCGTCCGGCGGCGAGCACCATGCCGCCGCTGTGCTGGCCCAGGTGGCGCGGGAGCTGATGGACGTCGGGGAGCAGCTCGAGCAGGAGGCGGGTGCGCCGCTCGGCGGGATCCAGGCCGGCCTGGCGCGCCGCCTCCCCGGGCGGCAGATCCCGGCCGGAGAGCCGCTCGCTCATTCCGGCCAGCCGGTCCGCGGGAAGCCCCAGCACCTTGCCGATCTCCCGGATGGCGCCGCGCGGCCGGAAGGTGATCACGTTGGCGGTCATGGCCGCCCCGTGGGGGCCGTAGCGCCGGTAGACGTACTGGATGACCTCCTCGCGCGCCTCGCCGGAGGGGAGATCCAGATCGATGTCGGGCCACTCGCCCCGCTCCTCGGACAGAAAGCGCTCGAAGAGCAGCTTCATGCCCACCGGGTCCACCGCGGTGATGCCCAGCACGTAGCACACCGCGGAGTTGGCCGCGGAGCCCCGCCCCTGCACCAGGATGCCCCGCTCGCGGCAGAAGCGGCAGATGTCCCACACCACCAGGAAGTAGCCGGAGAGGGCGAGCTTGTCGATGAGCGCGAGCTCGTGCGAGAGCTGCTGCATGTGCTGCGACGTGAGCGGCCGGTAGCGCCAGCGCGCCCCCTGCTGCACCAGCCGGTGCAGGTAGCTGAAGGCGGTCTCTCCCGGCGGCAGCGGAAACTCCGGGAAGCGGTACTCCGGCTCCTCCAGGGTGAACTGGAGCCGTTCGCCCGCCCGGCGGGCGGCTTCGAGGAGATCGGGGCGATCCGAGAACAGCTCGGCCATCTCGGCGCCGGACTTGAGGTGGCGCTCGGCGTTGGGGAGCAGGCGCCGGCCGGCGCGGTCCAGCAAAACCCCCTCGGCCAGACAGGTGAACACGTCGAGCAACCGGCGATCCCGTGCGCGGGCGTGGCGCACGTCGTTCACCGCCAGGGCCGGGATCTTCGCGCCCTCGGCGAGCGCCAGCAGCCGCTCGTTGCGGCGTTCCTCGCCGGGGGCCAGGTGGCGCGCCACCTCCAGGTAGAGATTGCCCGCCCCCAAGGCGGACTGGAGCCGCGCCAGCAGCCGGCGGGCCGGCTCCGGTTCGCCGTCGGTGTCGATCGCCGCGGCGGCCAGGCAGAGGAGCCCCGAAGCGTGCCGCTCGATGTCATCCAGGGAGACCTGGCACTGGCCCTTGGGCCGGCCGCGGTGGCCGGCGGTCAGCAAGCGGCACAGGTTGCGGTAGCCGGCGGCGTCGCGGATGAGCAGGGCCAGCCGGCCGCCCTCGGCCAGCGCCACCTCGGCGCCGATCCAGGGGCGCACGCCCCGCTCGCGGGCCGCCTGGGCGAAACGCACCGCGCCATACAATCCGTCGCGGTCGCACAGCGCCAGCGCCGGCATCTCGAGCTCGGCGGCCGCCTCCGCCAGATCCTCGGGATGCGAGGCGGCGCGCAGAAAGGAAAAAGCGCTCTGGCAGCGCAGCTCGGGGTAGCCCTTCATCCGCAGGCCCCCGACAGATACCAGCACCCGCGCTCGCGAAAGATGCGGTACACCCGTCCCTCGCCCAGCTCCACGTCGAAGTAATCCCGCGCGAAGGGTTCTTCCCACCAGCCGCCGCTCACCCGCCAGGGTCCGGCCAGCCGCCGCACCCGGCCGCGGGGCCCGTCGCCGCCCAGGCGGGCCGGGCGCTCTCCCTCCAGCGCCACCTGGATCTTTCGCGGGGGACGGACCATCCGCAGGACGCCGCCGCCGGGCCGGGGAAGCGCGCCCGCGCCGCCGCTGCCGAACGGGGCCAGCTCGTATTCGCCCGGGAGCCAGCCGTCGCGCGGCCGGGGCGATCCCACCCGATCCGCGCCGCACCAGAGGGCCAGCCGGGCCAGCGTCTCGGCGAGCCGGGAGGGCGCGGGACCGGCGGGCCGGAACAGATCTCCCTGACACGGGCGGGGGGATTCGTTTTCGGTTTCGATCCGCAAAGACACGACCGGGGCCGAGGGCGGCGTCCGCTCCAGCGAGAGCGCCGCGAGCGAGCGCCACAGCGAAACGGAGACCGTGGGCGCCGCCGCCTCCAGCGCGCGCGGGTCCTGTCCGCGCGGGTAGAGCCCGAGCACGAGGCGCAGCCGCCGCGCGGCCAGTCCGCGCTCGGACAGGCGCTGGAACAGGCGCTCCAGCCGGCGTTCGAACCCGTCGAGCAGCGGTCCGAGGCACTCCAGCGGCTCGTCCCAATCCTCGCTCTCGGAGAAGCATTCCGGCTCGGGGGCGCCGCAAAACGGCTCGCGATCCGCGCCGCGGCTGAGGCGCCACAAGCGCAGGCCCTCGGGTCCCAGCCGCAATCCCACCTCGGCGGCGGAGAGGGCGGAGAGATCGCCCAGGCGCGAGATTCCGAAACGCCGCAGCGCCGCCTGGACATCGGCCGGCCCGCCGAGCAGGGACACCGGGAGCGGCGCCAGGAAGGCGGTCTCTTCTTCCGGGGAGAGCGCCACCGCCCCCCGCCCGGCCCGCGCGGCCAGCGAGGCCGCCGCCCGGCCGGAGGCGATGCCCACCCAGGCCTCCAGCCCCGCCGCGCCGGCCGCCGCCCACAGGGCGCTCGCCAGCGCCCGCTCGGAGGGATAGCGCCGGGAGAGCCCGCTCGCGTCGCAGAAGATCTCGGGCCCGCCCGAGATCTCCACCCGCGGCGTTATCTTGCGCACGGCGTCTCCCAGGGCGGCCAGCGCCGCCCGGGTCCTCTCTGGGGAGTGCTCCCGAAAGACGATGCCGGGGATCAGGCCGCGGGCGCAGGCGGCGCTCATGTCGGGGCGCACGCCGCCGGCGCGGGCGGACTCGCTGCATTCGATCACCCGGCCGCTCGCTCCCGCCGCCGAAAGCACCGCCACCGAAAGACCGCGAAGCTCGGGCTCCGCGCGCAGGTGGGCCGAAAGAAAAATATCCGGGATGAAAACGCATCCGATCCGCATCTCACCAGCGATTATACTGAACAAAAGTACAGTATTCAAGCCCGGCTATCAAAACCCGCCGAATCCGCACAACATATTGATAAAAATAAAGAAAAATTGGGGACAGGCCCAGTGGTTTTTGCGCTTTTGATGTTGACAGCCGGACGGGCGGTTGCTACCGTTCGGGCGTGAGCGACGACACCCCATCCACCCCATCGCCGCCGCGGGGAAAAAAGCACTGGACGTTTCTGCGAAAGTTCCGCTGGGCGGTGTACACGTTGTTTCTATCGTTGCTGGTGTTCGTGGCGGTATGCACCATCGTGGGCATCACCGGGAACCTCGAGGAGCGGCACCTGGACCTGGACGTCTCGGCGCGGCGGCCGGCCTCCCAGGAGGAACTCTCCACCCTCCACCTGCGCGACTGCCTGACCGCCCTGGAGAACCTTCACGCCGAGCAGGCGCAAAAGGTCCAGCAGGCCTTCACCGGCGAACACGAACGGCAGACCTTCCTGGCTGATTTTCGAGCCTGGGATCGCGACTGGAAACAGCGATTCGAAAAGCTGGGCTTCTCTTGCCGGCTGACGGACGGGTACGCCCGGCACGAGGCGCTGATGGCCGTGGCCGAGGCATACCGGCTGGTGGACGAGGCCCACCGCTACTACGCCCTGGAGATCCGCCGCTTCATGCTGGAAAACGGGGTGGAACTGTACCGGCTGCGCCGGCTCTTCGAGGACGCCCAGCGGGCCATCGAGCGGATCGAGGCCCTGCCGACGGACGAGTGACTCTCGCGGGCGGAGAAAACCGCCGTTTTCGAAACCCGAGAATGTAGCGCCCGGCAGCCGGGCGCGCGAACGACCGCGGCATGGTGCGGGCCGCGGCTCCCGGCCTCGGTGGCGCGAGCCGAAACATGCCGAGATGAAATCGGGGGTGTCCGGTCGGGCCGCCGCCGGGATCGTTCAATCTTGCGGGGGAGCGCTTCCCGGCGCGTCGGGAGCCGCGGGGGGCGACGCGGGCGCCGGAGCGGGGGCCGGCGGGGGTTCCGCGGCCGAGGGAGGAGACACCGCGGGCCGTTTGGCCGCCGAGGTGGTCTCCAGCCGGATCACGCGCGCCCGCACCTGGGCCGCCGCCGGCGAGCCCGGGAATTCGGCCAGCCAGCGCCGCAACACCTCGATGGCCCGCGGCACGTCGCCCGACATCTCCAGGGCGTTCCCGGCCGACATCAGCAACCCCTCGGCCGCAGGAGACCGGGGATCGGCCTCGAACGCCGCCAGGAAGGCGTCGGCCGCCCGGCCGCTGCGGTTGAGCTTGAGCAGGATGGCGCCGCGCAGCGCCTGCACCTTGGCCAGCCCCGCCCCGACGGGTTGAACCGAAAGCGCCCGGTCGAGCTCGCGCAAGGCGCCCTCGCCATCGCCCTTGTTGAACAGCCCGCGGGCCTCCTCGTGCGCGCGATCGCAGAGGCGGGCCTTCACCGCCGCCACTTGGTCCGAGAGCAACCGGGCGAACGCCGCGGAGAGCACCTTGGCATCCACGCCCTCGACGGCGGCCAGCGCTTCCGCATCCCGGCCTTCCTTTTGCAGCCGCAGGAACTGCTCTGCCATTCGGGCATGGCGGGAGAACAGGGCTTGCCTCTCCCGAACCTCGTCGAGGTCCGACTGGGTCTTCTTGAGTTTCTCCTCGACGATGTCGCGTTCCTTGCGCTCGGCCCCGACCTTGGCGTCGAAAGCCACGTACAGGCCCGCGAAGATGATCAGGACGAAGATGACGTAGGCCACCACCGAGTTGAAGATGTACTTGCGCTCGTAGGCCTCTTGCTTTTTCTGGATCTGGCGGATGTCGGCGGAGAGGTTCTTGACCAGGTTGTCGGTCTTGATGATGAGGTTGTGGGTTTCGACGATCTCCCGTTTGATCTCGGCAAGCTCGCCTTCGGTCGCCATCTCCGCTCCCGCCGTTGGCTACGTCCCCAAGGGGATTCGAACCCCTGTTGCAGGCGTGAAAGGCCTGTGTCCTGACCTGGCTAGACGATGGGGACTCATTCTCGTCCGCTCTTCCATGAGCCGCATGGGATTCGAACCCATGGCCCTCAGATTAAAAGTCTGATGCTCTACCGTCTGAGCTAGCGGCTCGGCATCCGCGCGGGCGCGCTCTTCGCGCCGGGCGCAATGGAGGCACTTCTTAACAGAGCGCCCGGCCACTGTCAAGGCGAGAAAATCCCGCGCGCCGCTCCCGGCGGCGGGCCCGGCCGCCCGCGCCGCATCGCACTGGAGCACCTCGCGCCTCGCCCAGTCGAGGGCGCGCTCCTCCCGCGGGTCGGTCGGGCCCCGCCAAAAAAGCAGCATCCCGAGCAGGGCGACGAACGCGCCCGCGCGCGCCGCCTTCACCCGTGGGCGCGCCGGGCCCGCGAGGAGCAGGCCGAGACCGATGCCGCCGACGAGCAACGCCATCGGCAGGACCGCCGCAAAAAAGCCGAGCCCGGCCCGGCTCCCCAGGGAGGGAGAGAGGCAACCGGCCGAAAGCAGGCGGACGGAAAAGTCGGCCAGTGGGTTCGAAAAGTCCGGCGGAAAGCCGCCGAAGGTGGCCAGCGGCAGCGCGTGCGCCAGCAGCGACAGCGGCAGCAGCACCGGCAGTGCGTATTCGGACAGCCGCGCCGCCCGGGTTTGAGAGCGCATGAGGTCGCCCAGGCCCAGCACCAGAAACGGAATGCACGGGCACAGGTGCCGCGCGCTCATGCTCCAGCCCCAGGCCACCGGGTCGAGCGCGGCCGCCAGCAGCAGATACAGCGCGCACCCGGCGGCGATGGCGACGGCCAGCGGCCGGCCCCATGAGCCCCCGCCGCGAACGAGGGCGAAAACCGCCCACAGGCCCAGGGCGAGCCAGGGAGAGAAGAAGAGCAAGCCCCGCGTGGGCGAAAACAACGAAGCGAGCAGGTTCGAGAGCGAGGGAACCCCGAGCCCGAACAGGCCCCGGGAGTGCACCTCGGCGAACGGCGCGTGCAGCAGGTGCCCGTACCCCGGTTGGAGCAGCCCGCCGAAGCACTGGAGGTGGTACGCCACCAGCACCGCGGCTGGAATGGCCGCGCCCATCAGTCCATACGACAGGGTTTTCCATCGTTGGGGCGATGCGGCCAGCGCGCCCAGCGCGAGCGGCAGCGCCATCGATATCGCCGGGTATTCGGCAAGCACGGCCAGCCCGAGCAGGGCGCCGGCCAGCGCGTCGCGGCCGGGACGCCTTTCGGACCCGCGGCGCCGGATCGCAACCAGCGCCGCGAGCAGAAAAAACGCGCACAACTGGTGCCCGAAGAGAAGGCTTCCGTACGGCAGCGCGGCCGTGCCCAGCCCATACCCGAGCGAGAGCGAAAGACGCGCGCGCAGGGAGAGCCCCCACGACGCGAGCAGCCCAAAGAGGAGCCACACGGCAGCCGCGGTGGGCAGGGCCGCGAGCGCGATCCGCAGGGCGCGAAGCAAATTTTCGTTGGATACGCTGGCCGGGTCTCCTCCGGCGGCTCCGAGCACGAGCAGATACACCGGCACGCCGAGCAGGCCCGTTCCCGGCGCCTTGTCGGAATACAGGCGCCCGCCGTGATGGGCCAGATCGGTGATGCGGCCGTGGCGGGCCACCGGGCCGTCGAGCGAGAAGCTGCCATCCTCCACGATGGCGCGGGTCAGGTAGAGGCGGGTGAGTTCGTTGGGCGAGCCGAGAGTTGGAAAGTACGGGAAAAAATATACGCAGGCGAAGAAGACTGCCGCCGCCGCGCCCAGACCGGCCAGTCTCTCTCTTGCCGGCAAGCTCCGTTGGGCAACGGGCGGTCGCGCGTCACGATCGGCGATGTCGGATTCCATGCGGCTCGCATCCTACCATACCTGCGCGGACCGCCCGAAAGACTTCATTCAGCCCGAGCGAAGCAAGTCGCGAAGCGACCGCAGGCCCTTGGCAACGAAAACCGGGCGAAGGCTACACGCGGGCGCGAGGGCGCTTGCCGTGGGGGCATCGGCCTCGCGCGCCAGGGGTTTTCTGGCGCGAACGCGCTGGCTCCTTGCGGCCCCGCGTTCGCGCGCAAAGGGTATTTTGGGCGCGAACGCGCTGGCTCTGTCCGGCCCCGCGTTCGCGCGACACTCGCCTCACCCCCTTGGCCCCCTCTCCACTGTGGAGAGGGGGAAATGATGCATACTCATGAAAACGCGGGGGTGAGGTAAACCAAAGGCGAAAGGGTTCTCTGGCGTAAGGCCGCGGGTCAGTTCATCGGGGTCTGGATGTCCACCCGCGCGAAGAAGTGGCAGGTGGCGTCGGAGAAGATCTCGACCAGGTGGTCCCCCGCCTGGCGGACTTTCTTCTCCTGCGTGAAGATGCGGTCGGTCCCGGCCATCTGGAAGATGTCCTGGCCCTTGCTCTCGTAGTTGTAGGAGACGTGGCAGCCGGGTTCGTACCAGATGATCTCGGTGTCCTCTCCGGGGTGCTTGCGCGTCTTGAAGAAGATCCTAACCACGATGGTGGTGTCCGCCGGGGTGGAGACCACGAAGTTGCGGTAGCCGGGGAAGTCGCCCTCGATGTAGTGCGACTCGTCCAGGTTGCAGCCGGCGGTGGTCTGGCACACCGGCACGTTGGCCATGCAGGGATCGGATTCGGCCCCGGCGATGAAGTCGCCTTCCTGGACGCCGCAGGCGAACAGCGGGCCGAGCGACAGAATCAAGAAAATCGCGCGCCTCACGTTGCCCTCGCTCGCTACCGCCCCACCACGCCCTGCAACTCCGAGGAGAGGTCCAGCAGGCCCGCCGCCTTGAGGGCGCTTCCCTCCCGGATCTGCACCAGCTTGAAGGTGTGGCGTTCGATCTTGAAGTTGAAGTTGGTGGCCGTATCCCGCGCCAGCAGGGCGATACCCTCGGCCGGGATCTCCAGACAGCCGTCGTCGAAGGTGATGCAGCGGAGTTTCTTCCATGGCGTATCCGAGCCGCTGCCGGGCGACAGCAGCACCTCGACGTAGTCTCCGTTGCCGGCCCTCCAGGAGACGGTCAGGGGATCGGTGCGGTGCTCCTGGATGTCCAGGCTGGGGCCGGAGGCCAGTGCCTCCCCGTCGTGGCGATCCAGACGGGTGATCGACGGCGCCTCGGGAACCCGCATGCTCTCGGAGAACGCCGGGTAGTCCATCTCGCCGCTGCCGCTTTCGAACACCTGGATGCCCACCTCGGGGCCGCTGTAGGCACGGACCGGGAGCACCTTGGGCGGGAGGCGGAACTTCTTGTCGGCGTCGGGGACGAGCTCGGCGGCGCCGCCGCCGCTCCAGGTGATGCCGGTGAAGGCGACCTTCTCCACTCGCAGCGGCACCGGGCTGCCTTCCTGGCAGGCGAAATTCGCGCCGCAGATCTCCGAATCGCAGCGCACGGCGTCGCACTGGCCGGTGTCGCGATCGCAACGAAGCGCCGGGTCGCAGTCTCCATCGTCCGTGCAGCTCTGGTGCGGGGCGAAGCAGGATCCGGCCCGGCACACGAAGGGCGCGGGACAGGGGTGGGTTTCGTCGCAGGCATCGATCGGACGGCAGCGGCGCAGCACCTCCGGCCGGCCCTCGTACAGAAAGCACGCGTCCGAGAGGAGCTGGCGCTGGGCCACGTACACCTGGTAGTCGGTCATGTCCTCGAAGTGGGCCTGGACCAGGGTGGTGTGCTCGGCGCCAGCGCCGATGATGTTGAGCTCGCTCACCCCCACCGTGCCGATCCAGAAAGTGTCGAGCTCGGTGTCCTCGTCCACCACCGCGGGCATGCCGTCCCGGCCCGGACCGCAGGCCGATCCGTCGTCGCCGCAGCCGCCCCCGGCCGCCGCCAGAAGAAGGAAGAACAGGATCGAAGCGTATCGCATGGCACCTTCCTGCCTAGATTGGCCGGCGGCCGCGACCAGGCCGGTGCGTCCGCCTGCGCAGGCTCGGGCGGCTCCGCGGCCGGCCGCGCAAGGTCATGAAAGCCCGGGTCGGGTCCATGTTGCCGGCCCGATCCTAGCGGCGGCCTCGAGCGAGATCAATAGCGGTCCCGTCGGGCGCGAAGAGAAATCCGGGCGCGCCAGGAGACGATCTCGTCCTGGGGGCGCCGGCTGTCCGGAAAAGAAAGTACGTCTCACGCTGGTCGCCTCGATTACTTTTCGTCCACCGCGAAGAAGTCGCCGTCTCCCAGCGGGATCTCGGCCACGTTGGGATCTTTTTTGCCGCCAGCGAACCGCATCTGATAGAGCGCCCGGCGGAATATGGAGTAGGCCGTCGGGTTGTTGAGCGGCGTCTCGGCGAAGTACAGCCACAGATCGTTGCGCCCCGGCCCGGTGCCGGGAATGATCTCCAGCGTCTCCATCAGAGTGACGTTCTTGACCTTGAAAGTGATGCAGTTCTTGTCGGCCATCCCCACCACGATGGTCTCGCCCATGCGGCAGGGCTTTCCCGCGGGGCAGTCGGAGTCGCTGGCGCACAGGACGACCGGCTGGGAACCGTCGCACCAGAAATCGTCCAGCGGGGTCAGGTTGGCGTCCACCTTCACCGTGATCCAGGTCGGCTTCTGCCGGTCGTTCACCCGGCTGCCGGCCGGGCAGCTCCAGCCGCTGCACGGCGGCCGTGTGCACACGCCGGACTCGGGATCGCATTCCTGGCCCGCCGGGCAACGCACGTTGATGCAGCGATCGGTCAGACACTTGCCCAGCATGAGGTCGCAACGCTGGCCGTCGCCGCAGCCCATGGCCTGACAGTCGGGAATGCACAGCCCCTGGGACGAGTCGCACACCTCGCCGGCCTTGCAGGTCACCAGGGCGCAGGGATCGGGCACGCAGGCGCCGGTGTTGGGATCGCACCAGTTGCCCACCGGGCAGGCCGGGTTGCAGTCCTTGACGCAGGAGCAGGCCGAGAAGATCTGGTAGACGCCGCTGCCGGCGATCTCGACCTCCGGGCCGTGCTGGCTGTCCATCGGGTCCTTCCAGGCCAGCGTGGGCAGCGGGCGGGGCTGGCCGTCCGGGCGCAGCGTTCCGGGCGGGTAGAAGTAGAGCATCCCCGCGCCCTCGGCGGAGCGGCCCGACACATCGGTGATCTCCACGCCGGTGATGGTCACCGGCTGCGAGGAAAAGGGCACGATGCGCAGGCCCTCGTCCACCACCTTGTAGCGGTAGGCGTCGCCGGCGCGCGAGGTGATGTCGTTGGAGAGCGGGTCGAGATGCTCCTGGAGTTCCAGGCCGTTCGACAACCCGTCCATGTCCGAGTCGAGCAGCTGATCGGGCCTGAGGTAGTTGGTGCCGGCGTTGAATTCGATCCGGTCGGGGAAGCCGTCGCGGTCGGAGTCGAACAGGCCCGGGTCGGTGCCCAGGATCTTCTCCTCGCAGTCGTTGAGCCCGTCGCTGTCCCGATCCGAATAGGGGAAATCCAGTCCGTAGCAGGCCTGCGGCAGATCGAAGCGCAGCGGGTCCAGGTTGAGCGTGGCGAAGGCCAGCTCCAGCCGGTCGTTGAGCATGTCGCCGTCGCTGTCGGGGTTGGCCGGGTCGGTGTCGCTGCCGCTCATCAGGGTCTTGTTGAAGATGTCCTCCGCGCAGGAGCAGTTCCACAGGTCCTTGCAGGTCCCGGCCAGCATCTCGCCGTAGCAGCGCTCTTCCATGTCGGCCATGCCGTCGGCGTCGCTGTCGACCAGCAGGCGGCCGTTGATGGAGCGGGTGTTGATGTTGGCCACCATGAAGGTCTTCATCACGAACACGCTCTCGGTGGTGTCGAACTTGAGCGTGGTGAAGTTGAGCTTGCCCTCGTCGAAGAAGCGCATGTAGTCCCCGTGTCCCTGGAAGGCCAGGGCCTGGAGCAGCCGGGCCACCTGGTCGTTCTGGGCGCCGTTGGGGTCGTTGCAGACGTAGGTCGGGCAGCAGTCCTCGCGCCGGCTGCATTCGATCGAGACGTCGTTGGAGCACACCCGGATGGGGGCGCAACGGGTGCTGCAGTTTTGCGGGTCGGCGCAGCAGTCGGTGGCCAGGGTGCAGCTCCGGGTGTGATCGTCGGCGCACAGGCGCACCGCGTCGTTGCAGGTCTCGCCGCCGGAGCAGTTGGCCGGGCAGGGCGTGGTGGAGTTGCAGTTCCGCGGCTGGGGTGTGCCCTGGCATGTTCCGGTCGGGTTGTCGATCTGAATGGTGTGGAAGGCCACCTCGGCCACGCCCTTCTCCTTGCCGAACTTCTCGATCTCGTCGAGCGCCTCGAGCAACTTGGCCCGGTTGGCCGCCAGGCTGCCGTAGCCCGGGTCGGGCGGTCCGTGAGCGATGAAGATGAACACGTAGCGCGTGCGCGAGCGCGTGCCCGGGTTGGTGGTGAGCAGATCGCCGGAGAACACGCTGTTGGCCAGCGACAGGGCGGCGAACCAGTCGCGGCAGCCGCCACTCACGCAGGCGTCCACCTGGGGGTCGAAGTTGATGAGCTCGCCCAGGGCGTTGTTGAGGATGCCGTAGTCGCGGGTGTAGCCGCCTTCGGTGAGCAACCGGGTCCCGCCGCCGAACTTGATGATGGCCAGCGAGTAGTTGGGGTTGGCCCGGTAGCGGTCCACGATCTGCTGCATGGCGTCCTGGCGCTTGGCCGGATCGGGGTTCACGCTGCCGTCCCAGCCCGAGGTGTCGAACAAGAACATGAGCTTGACCGGAAAGCGCCGCTGGGCCGGGTCGTCGGTGCACACCGTTCCCGAGAGGGTCACCTTGTTGGGGACGTTGGGCTCGCGCGAGATCTGGTAGATGTTGGTGTCGGTGCAGCCCGCCCCGGCGAGCGCCGGCAGAGCCGCCAGGATTATCGCCGCAATTCGCTTCATGATCCGCCTCCCGCGACCCGCTGCGCCCGCCTAGGGGTTGGGGTTGGCCGTGCAGGGACAGGCCCAGGCGCCACCGGCCGGCGTGCACCAGGAGCATTCGGCGGGACACTCCGGCGTGACATGCAGGGTGATCTCGTAGGGATGGGCGTAGTCATAGTGCAGTCGCTGATATTCCTGCACCACGAAGAAGATGGGTCGGCCGCCGTGGTACTCGCCGCACAGGTAAGAGCACTCGTTGTCGCCGAACGTGCCCGAGCCGCTGCCGCGGACACTCCAGCCGTACGAATCGTCGAAGTTGCCGGGGCGGTTCCAGCCGAAGGTCACGTGCATGTCGGAGTTGCCACCGTAGCTCCAGGTGAAGGCCAGGCGGTAGTCCTTCATGGTGTCCTTCTGGTTCACCGGGTTCTGCGCCTCGGCCGGAATGCCCTCCAGCTTGTACCAGTCCTGATCGGCGCGGAAGGAGATGTACCCGGTGAACGGCCCGCAGGTGGCCCCGCCCGAGCCGTCGGGCGTGCAGGTGATGGTGGTGGCGAAGCCCGCGTTCCAGGCCTTGGTCTCCTCCTCCGAGGTATTGGTGGCGTAGGGCTGGAAGGTGCTGTTGGGCTCGTTGGCGTCGGGCTCCGGGCGGACCGTCACCGTCAGTGTGTAGGGGTGCTGCAGGTCGGCGTTCTGGGCGGTGAAGTCGCGCACCAGGATGTAGTAAGCGCTCCCGAACATGGGGGCCACCGTGCGCAGGTGGCGCGGCTCGCCGGGCACGGCCCAGTCGCGCGCCGGGTTCTGGTCGTCGACGATGTGGCGCATGATGAGCGTGCGGATGCCGCAGCCGCCGGGCAGACAGATGCCGGCGCCGCGGCATTTGTTCGAGGCGGTGACGCACTCGTGCGAGGGGCACTGGGCGTTGCGGAACTCCGCCGTCTGGCCGCTGCAGTTCCAGGAGAGGAGGTCGCAGTCGCTGTCCTTGGTGCAAGGCGTGCGCGGATCGGCCACGATGAGGTCCACCGCCGGTTCGATCTCGGGCAGGGTCTGGCAGTTGAGATCGACCTCGATCAGGGCGGGGTTGGTGTCGCTGGTGCCCGGGGATTGGATCACATACCAGTCCTGGTCGCCGCGGGTGGCCAGATAGGCGTCGGAGACGGTCTGGCCGCTGGTCAGCGCGGTGGCGTTGCGAAAATCGTTGTTGCCGGCGGCGGTGCGATCGCGAGAGTCGGGGTTGGCCTGGACGCTGGCGGTGAGCGTGTAGCCCACCTCCAGATCGCTGTCGTCGTTGAAAGCGTCGGTCACCTGGATGTAGTAGGTGCCCGCATCCCCGAGCTGCAGGATGTCCTTCAGCAGAGAGGCCCCCTTCATGCCGTCGGGGACGCTGCCGGTGTTGATGGGCGTCAGCTTGTCGGGCCGGTACACGGTGTAGCTCACGTCCACCGGCGCCGGACCGGAGGTGGCGAGCTGCAGACTCAGGATCTGCCCCGCGGCGCCGACGTCGATGCGGTACCAGTCCTGGTCGCCGATGTAGGAGATGTAGCCCTTGGCGCCGCCGATGGCCTTGGCCTGATCGGCGGTGTTGTTCGGCTCGTAGGTGTCCGGATCCTTCACCGTGGTGATGGTGAGCAGGTAGTTGGCGCTGGCGCGGGAGTCCTGCTCGTCGCCGCCCTCGTCGTATACCTCGAGGAAGTACTTGCCGGCCTTGTCAAGGTAGAAGGTCCCGGTGATGTCGGTGACGCCGTTGGAGCCGTCGTGATCGCACTGGCTGCCGATGGCCGCCACGTGCCCGTCCTGGGGCCGGATGCGGTAGCACAGGTCCACCCCGGTGAGCGAGATGGCGTTGTACAGGTGAACCTTGACGATGGTGCCGTCCTCGGGGACGTTGAACCAAAAGAAGTCCTCATCGCCCCGCGGGCACACATACCCGCTGACGGCCGCCCCGCCGGCAGTGAGCTCCCAGTCGGGATCGACGTTGTCACGCCGGGAGTTGTCGCGCTGGCAGACGTCGAAGCCCTCGTCGATGTCGCTCTCGCCGCCGTCCGGCTGCCCGGTGGTGCCGCAGGCGGCCAGCAGCGCGGAAAGCATCCAGGCCATCCATGGAATATGCCGTTTCATCCCTTCTCCTTTGGGCAGTCTTTCTCGTCGATTGCCGATCTAGGGGCCGGGAGCCGAAGTGTCGCCGAAGACCTTGCAGTCCCGGTCCGGATCGAACCAGTCGGTGCAGCGCCGCCGGCTGTCCGGATCTCGCGGCACGCAGCGGCCCTGGCAGCTGGCGTGGGGGCAGTCCGAATCGGAGGCGCAGTGCTTGACGCAGAATCCTCCCTCGCAGGCCCAGGTGGCGTCCGGGCAATCGGCCGGAGCGCTGCAGGAGATGTTCACCGGATAGAGGCACGCGGGGTTGGTCGCCCCCAGGTTGCAGATGTAGTGGGGGCAGTCCGCGTCGGTCTCGCAGCTCTCGCGGCCGGCGGTGTCGCAGGTCCCGCGGCCGGCCTGGCGCTGGCACAGCATCCCGCCCTGGCACACGTTGTCCTGGGCCTCGCGCTGGGGATTGCACGAGATGGCCGGGTTGTTCACGCAGGTTCCGGTGGAGGCGTTGGGGCTGGACTCGCGGCAGAAAGTGAGCGGGCAGTCCAGCGACTCGGTGCAAGGTCTGCCGGGGTCGGTGGCGCAAACGGTGTAGGGCCGGCAGAAGTTCGGGTTGCAGTCGCCGTCCTGCATGCAGGGCGTGAAGTTAAGCGAGCAGGAGCGCACGCACTGGCCGCCCGAGGCACCGCAGTCCTGGGTAGTGCTGCACGGGTCGCCGGTGTAGGCGCACCGCTGGCTGCCGGTGCAGGTGTTGGTCGGGCACTCGGTGTTCTCCTGGCACTCCTTCACGCAGCGGCGGTTGAGACACACCTCTCCGGCGCCGCACTGGGCGGTGGAGTCGCAGACCCGGGTGCCGAAGTAGCAGGCCTTGGCCTGTTGCGAGCAGCGGTTGAAGGGACAGTCCAGATCGAACATGCAGAAGTCCCCCACCACGTCGCTGCAGGAGTAACCGCGCTCGCCCCGGCACTCGTCGTCCGTCATGCACGAGGTGCCCATGCACACTCCCACCACCGGCTCGCACACCTGGTAGGGGCACTCGCGCGAGTCCAGGCACGGCTGGATGCGGCAGCGGTGCAGTTCGTCGTCGCAGGGCTGCACCGGGCAGTCGGCGTCGCTGGCGCATTCCAGCGGCGCGCAGGTCCCGCCGTGGTGATCGACGCAGTGGTGGGCCACGCACAGCGAGTTGCCGGAGACGTTCTCGCAGGTGTCGGAGAGGTTCGGGCAGTCGGCCGCCTGGGCACAGCGGGTGCGGCAGAATCCCTCCAGGCACATCATGCCGGTCGGGTTGGGACAATCCGCGTCGAGGGTGCAGGCCGGCGAGTACTCGTCGGCACGATCGGGATCGCAGCTCTCGCCCGGGTGGCAGTCGTTGGCCGAAAAGCAGGGGACGCGGCAGAAGCCGTTGAGGCACTGCGGATCGTTGTCGGGATTGGAGTCACCGTCCAGCGGACAGGGCACGGTCGGACCGCACGGGGTGTACTGGGGCAGGCACTCCCGCCGCGGGCAGTTGTGGGTGACGGCGTCGGGCGCGGAGCGGGCCGGATCCATACACATGCCGGTCACCGGATCGGCGGGGTAGTTGGGGCAGTCCTCGGTCTTCAGGCACGGCACCCCGATGGGATACTGGCAGGTCTTCTTGTGGGTGTAGGGATCCTCGACGCAGGAGAAGCGCGGGCAGGGCGTGGCGGCGTCGCAGGCCTGGCCCAACGGCGCCAGGCACAGGTTGTTGCGCGGATCGCAGACCTGGTGCGGGCATTCGGAGTCGAGCGAGCAGGGGGTGCCGGTGGGCCGCTTGAAGTCCCGCTGCTGGAACTTGATCACCCCGGAGGGCGGATACTTGAGGTCGGAGTCCGGGTAGCGGGGCACGTAGCGGGCCCGGGCGCAGGCCACCCGGAAGGTGCCGTAGTCGTCCGGATCGTCGAAGGGCGTCTGGCCCACGTACACCATGATGTCGTTGAACCCGGCCGGCGCGCCCGCCTTGCGCGCCAGCGTCCCTTCCAGGGTGATATTGGCGACGCCGAAATCGTAGCACTTGCGGCTCTCGAAAGTCCCGGGCCGCAGCGACAGGTTGTAGCGGTACCCCAGGATGGAGAAGCGGGCCGCGTCGTTGAGCTGGGGGTTGGTGTGCCAGGCCACCTCCGAGCCGTTGAGCGAACCGTCGAAATCCGTGTCCACCAGGGCGTCGGGCCACACCGGGTTGGTGCCGCTGCGCACCTCGATGATGTCGGGGATGCCGTCGGCGTCGGTGTCGTAGAGCTCCGGGTTGGTGCCGATGAAGCGCTCCTCGCAGTCCAGCAGGTCGTCGCCGTCACGGTCGAGACGATCGAGCGTCAACCGGCAGTCGGCGTCGTCGGGGTCCAGCGGGTCAAAGCCCGAGCGCCGCAGCCGGTACTCCAAGAGGTCGGAGAAGCCGTCGCCGTCCGTGTCCGCGACACGCGGGTCGGTTCCGATCTCGAACTCCAGCGAGTCCACCAGGCCGTCGCCGTCGGTGTCGATGGCTTCGCTCTCGGCCCAGGCCGGGTGGGCGTTGAGATTGGAGACCAGAAAGGCGCCGTCCTTGACCGCGAAGGTGCGCTTGACCGAGGTGAAGTCGATGTCGAGGAAGTTGATCTGCTCGCCGTTCTGGAAGTTGCGGAAGGTGCCGTTGCCGATCTTGGCCAGCCCTTTGAGCAGCGCCTCGGCCTGCGCCACCACGTAGTCGGGCGTGTTCACCGAAAGATAGCTGGTGTGGAAGGAGAAGTCGGCCACGTCGAAACGCGCCGGCAGCGCCATCAGCTCCTCCACCGCGCGGCGGATGCTACCCGGCGTGTTGATGTCGTTGTCGAAGTCCTGCGGATAGGGCAGGCCGTCGCTGAGGAAGATGACCACGTACTTGGTGCGGGCGCGCTCGTCGACCGTGGTGATGCTCATGTCCATGGCCAGGGTGGCCTCGGCCAGGGCGATGGCCGACTGGTAGCTGGTGTTGCCGCCGCCGGCCTGGAGCGAGATCAGGGCCCGCAGCAGCGAGGGCAGGTCGTTGGTGAAGCCGAACTGGTCGTTGACCCCGTCCCCGTTGGTGTCCCGCTGGGTGGCCACGTTGGCCGCCGAGTCGAAGCGGATGATGGCATAGGAGACGCCGGAGTCGTAGCGGAACTTCTGGATCACCTCCCACACCGCGCGCAGGCGGCCGGGATAATCGTTGGGGGTCGGCGGCGGATCGGTCACGTTGGTGCTCTGGGAACAGTCGATGATGAACATGATCTTGACCGGGAACAGAAGCTCGTCGGGGTGCTCGGTGCAGAAGCTGCCCTTGACCGTGAGCTTGTTGTCGTCCTGGTCGGCGCCCGAGCCGCCGTTTTCGTAGATGTCCGCGTCGGTGCAGGCCGCCGCCGAGAGCAGGCACAACGCGGCCAGCGCCGTCCAGCCTCCCATCCACTTCATGGCATACCTCGTTTGCGCGAAGCCGACATCCCGGCTACCTCGAGTCCGTCACGCAGTCGCCGCCGAAGGAGAGGTCCAGTTCGTAGGGGCGCTTGAAATCCGAATCGGTGATGGTGATCTCGCCGTTGAACGGCACCTTGTAGTCGGGCTCGATGTATTGCGGCCGCACACAGGCCACCCGGTAGTCGCCGACGTCGAGCGGGTTGTCCGACGAGCTCTGGTTGAACCACAGCAGGATGTCGTTGAAACCCCGGCTGCCGCTGCGGTTGCGGTCCAGCGTGGTCACCAGGCTCAGGTAGCGCACGTCGAAGCCGTAGCAGTACTGATCGCGGTTGTTGGTCCGGCCCTCCTTGAGCTCGTACCAGTAGCGGGCGGTGTTCCACAGGGCCAGGTCGGCCCGACCGGGGTCGGTGTGGTACATCACCTCGTCCAGGTTGCGCTGCCCGTCGGAATCGAGATCCTCCATCAGGTCGTTGCTCACCGGATCCATGCCCATCAGGATCTCGATGCGATCGGGGATGCCATCGCTGTCCACGTCCACCATGCGGTCGGTGCGGTCCCGCAACTCCGACGGGAAGAACAGCACCTCCTCGCAGGCCAGCATGCCGTCGCCGTCGCCGTCGTTCATGTCCGAGCAGGCGGTGTCCGGCCGGCTCGAGTCCAGCGGATCGAAGCCGGCGTTGCGCAGCCGGTACTCCACGAAGTCGCCGTAGTAGTCGCCGTCGCTGTCCGGGCTGAGCGGATCGGTGCCCAGACGCTGCTCTTCCTCGTCGTTGAGCCCGTCGCCGTCGGAGTCGGGCTGGAAGCGATCGATGGCCGGCCGGGCGGAGCGGTTGTCCACCAAAAAGCTCTTGGACACGTAGGTGCGCTTGATGGAGGTGTAGTCGATCTGGAGGAAGTTGATGTCCTGGCCGGAGGTGAAGTCGCGGAAGGTGCCGTTGCCGCGGCGCGCGATCTCGCGCAGCAGCGCCCGGCCGCGGTCCGGGTCGAGGTGGTAGGCCTCCTCGGCCGCGGCGCACAACGGGGAGGTCGGGTTGCCGAACTGGTCGCGGCAGTAGAGGAACGCCGAGTGGATGCGCATGTCACCCACGTGGAAGTTCTCCTTGAGATCCATCATGGCGTCGACGAGCTGGAAGATCTGGTAGTTCTGGTTGTAGTCGGCGCCCTCCTCCAGCTCGGGGAACAGGCCGTTGGCGCCGTGCTGCGAAAACACCGCTTCCATGTCCAGGTTGACCACCGCCCCGGTGGCGTCCATGGTCTGGCAGATGACGTGATAGTCCTCCTCGCACTCCGGCGTGTAGCGCGGGCTGGCGGGATCGGTGGCGCAGCCGAAGCACACCGGGTCGGGCGTGCCGTCGGAGAAGAAGATGACCACGTACTTGCTGCGGGTGAGCTCGGGCAGGCCGCCGCCGGAGGTGTTCACCCGGTTCATGTCGGCGAGCAGGGCCTCGTAGGCCCGCCCCAGCGCGCCCTGGTAGTCGGTCATGGAGTCGGCCTGGAGCAGCCCGCCCGAGCCGAAGACGTTGGCCTCGTCGCCCTGCAGGTGCACGAACCCGCCGGTGAGATCGGACACCACGCCGTTGAACTTGATGATGTCGAAGTACACGCTGGGGTTGTTGGCGTAGCGCCGGACCACCTGGCGCACCGCCTCCACGCGCCGATCGCCCTCGTCGGTCTGCTGCATGCTGCCCGAGCAATCCACGATGATCATGATCTTGACCGGGAACTCGACGTCGGAGGGCGGCTGGGTGCAGACCTCGCCGTGGATGGTGAGCAGGTTGTCCACCTCGGGATGGAAGATGCTGCTCGATACCTCGATCCCGCTGTCGGTGCAGGCTGGCGCGAGAACGAACGCGACCATCAACGAAAGAAGGCACCGTTTCATGACCACCTCCATGCCGGCCAGACCAGCGGCCATTATGAGGACGAAACGCAAAAAAAACAAGCTCTTCGCCAGCAACAGCACAATTCAAGAAGCGTGCCAGACTCCGACGCGATCGCCTTTGTATCATCTCGGATTGATTGAAATATTTTTGAGGCCCTCGTCCCGCGTGCGCCTCAGAACATCGCGGGGTGTCGCCGGTAGGCTTCCAGGCTTGTAATTTTTTCAAGCCCGGCTCGATTCGGACGGTGTTGTCTTGCAAAGAAAAGGCCCCCGTATGCCGGGGGCCCTTGCCTGCCGAGGAAGGAGAGAGAGAACTACTGGCGGGATCTGCGAACGAAGGCCAAACCGAGGAGCAGGCCGAACAGGCCCGCCATTCCGCCGGTGCCGGCGGTGGCGCAGCCGCTCTGCGGAGACCCGGTCGCGGTCAGGGCCAGAGTGGTCTCCGCCGTGCTCACCTCGGGGTACAGCTCATCCGGGAACACCAGCCGCGCCGACAGCTTCACCACGTACTCGCCCGGCTCGTCCGGGGTGAACTCCACCGCCCGGCCCTTCTTGTAGTGGT
>Ga0209381_1001129_pt1 | contig 47611 bp, 38 predicted proteins | sample DewCreD2012metaG_FD_184111 | JGI IMG/M metagenome (GOLD analysis project Ga0209381, IMG submission 184111) | Hot spring sediment bacterial and archeal communities from British Columbia, Canada, to study Microbial Dark Matter (Phase II) - Dewar... ... | reverse complement strand
GATCCCCTTTGAAGAAGGCGAGCCGCTGGCGCACTTCTTTGAATACTACCATCGCCACCCACCCCACGCCCTCCGACTCATCCTCGAAGCCCGCCCGGTTTTATGACCACGCCAGCCAAACGCCTTGCCCCTGCTTGGGCCGCCCGAACTGGCGGCTTGCACGCCCGGCGAAACGTCTGCTAGCGTCCCTCCTGCCTTCGGTGGCCGATGTGGCGGAATTGGCAGACGCGCTAGACTCAAAATCTGGTGTCTTCACAGACGTGGGGGTTCGAGCCCCTCCATCGGCACCACCGGTTCACTTTCCCAGCAGCATCTGTTCGAGGGCCAGGGCCACGCCCAGCAAACTCTCCCCCGCGATCAAGCCCGACGCCCCGACGATCAGGAACCGCTGCGACCAGTGCGGCACCCAGCGGCTCAACGCCCAGCCCGCCGTCGCGCCGAGGCACAATGAAATCGCGTTGTAGGCGGGGATCACGAACGCCAGGCCCAGGCTGGTGGGACTCGGAACCCACACCCGGATTTTTTTCGGCAGCGTCTTCTCGAACACCGCCAGCACAATGCCCGCCACCCCGCCAAGGATCATGCCCTCGACCGCCCCGGGCGGCAGCGCCGCAATCCCGCGCATGAACAATTCCGCCACCGCCTTCCACGACGCGACCGCCGGCGCGGGCCATTGGTCGGTGAGCAACTGATTCTTCGGGTCGGGCACGAGCAACCGATAGCCCGCGCAGCCCACGAGCGCGCCCGCCAGCGCCCCGGCAATTTGCGCGATGAACTGGTAGCGCGGGTTCGCGCCGATCATGTGGCCGGTCTTGAGGTCGTGCATCAGGTCGGCGCACTGGCTGGCCGCGCCGCCGGTCACGTTGGCGGACATCAGGTTGGCCGCCGGCTGGCCGGGCGAGAGCACGGCAAAGACCAGTTGCGTGACCTTCCCCATCGCGCCGACGGGGGTGATGTTGGTTTCGCCGGAAACACGCGCGGCGACCAGCGCCAGCACGAACGTCAACAGCACGCCCAGCGCGGCAATCCACGCGGTGATGGCGAACAGGGTGACCTGAAGAATCACCGACAACGCCAGCACGACGACGAGCGCGAGCATGAAACAGTTGCGCGGCAGAATCTGGCTGTCGTCGGTGGGGGGCGGTTCCGTGCGGGCGGCGGGGCGGAAGGCGTTGAGAATCGAACGCCAGGCAAAGGCGAAGGATGTCAGCGCGGACGTGACCATCAACGCCACGCCCGGCCAGAGCAGCCACTGCAGGCCGGCGTTATACCAACTCTTCGCCGGGTCGGCGGGGCCGGGCGGGGTCCAGCCCGCGTGAAAGGCGAGCGGGGCGAGCCAGCCCCACGCCAGCACCGCGCCCAGCAGCAGCGAGATGCCGACGCGCGGGCCGATGATCGCGCCGACGCCATACATGAGCGTGGTCGGCTCGAAGGCGAAACCCAGGTTGGCGAGCGTGATGGATTTGTGGCCGGTGGTTTCGAGCGCGCTGCCGGCGGGCACGCCGAACTTCCCGGGCCAGGGCAGGCGCGGGATTTTCCAGAGGTGTTCGGCCAGCTTGATGGCGGCCGCCAGCAGGCCGCCGCCCGCGAGCATCCACATGCGCGCCATCGCTTCGCGGCCTTGCGCGTAGATTTCCTTGAGGGTCTCACCCGTGGCCACGCCGCCGGGGTAGGTGAGTTTTTCCACCATAATCATCTGCCGACGCAACCCGGCGGCCACCACGATGCCGACGAGGCAGACGGAGAACGTCCAGATCACCAGCGCGCCCCACGACAACGTCTGCCCGGTGATCATCGTCAGCGCGGGAATCGGGGCGACGAGGCCGGCCGAGGAAATGGCCGCGCCGGACGAGGCGGCGGTCTGGTTCAAATTGGATTCGTAAATGCTCAAGCCCGTCGTCCGGCGCGTCGCCGCGAGCAACTGCCACACGCCGAAGCCGACCAGCGCCGCGGTGATGGACATGCCGAGGCCCCAGCCGATTTTGAGGCCGGTGTAGATGTTGCAGATCGAGAAACCGCCGCCCAACAGCATGCCAGTGAGGATCGCGCGCCACGTCAACTGGCGCGCGTGAGCGGGGGCGACCGGAGGGGAAACGTCGGAACTCATGGGGTGAACGTCCAGGCCCGGGATCAATCTCGCTCCCGCTGGCACCGCGCGTCGGCATTGTCGGCGGCCACGGCGTCGCGCAATTCCTCGAGGAAATGCGGCAGGGCGGACTCGACGCGGTTCCAGTTGGGGATGAGGGGCCAGAAGGTGGGGTCTTCCGCGTGGGCACGGGCCGCCTCGCGGATGCTGCGGGCAAAAGTGGCGACGGCCATTTCCTCGTCATGGCGCGGATACGTCAGCCCGTTCATGATGGCGTCGGCGTTGTAGGCCCGCAGGGTGTCCTCCGCCTGCCGGGTATAGGCGAACTGCAGGGTGTCGAACAGCCCGGCGTCCAGCTTGATGCCTTCGCTGGCCATGCGACGGAAGATCGAGCGCAGGATGTCCACCGCCATGCGGTTCAAGCCCTTTTCCGGGTCGCGCACCGAGAGTTCCTGGTGCTTGTGGTCGTAGTTGTCGCACAACTCGGCCTGGCAGATGGCGCGCGGGGCGGAGTTGCGGAACACCTCGGCCAGCATTCCGACCTCGAGGCCCCAGTCGTAGGGAATGCGGTTGCGGCGCACCAGGTCCAGGTCCATCGCCACCTCGCCCGCCAGCGGGTAGCGGAAGGTGTCGAGATACACGAGGAACGGGTGCGGCCCAACGATGCTCTTGAGCGCGCGCAGGACGGGCGTGACGAGCAGGCGCATGACGCGGCCATTGAGCTTGTTGGTGACCCGCGGGTAATAGCCCTTGCAGAAGTCGAAGCCGAAGGCCGGATGCGCCACCGGATAGCAGAGCCGCGCGAGCAGCTCGCGGTTGTAGGTGAGGATGTCGCAGTCATGCACGGCCACCATGCGGGCCTGTTCGCTGGCGAGGACGTAGCCGAACGCCAGCCAGACGTTCCGCCCCTTGCCGCCGGGGCCGGTGTGCAGCTCGGCCTCCGCCAGCTCGCGCAGCAACCGCTGGATGCGCGGGCCGCTGTTCCAGATGAGCGTGGGCGGTTGCGGCAGCCGCGAAAATATCCTGTGCGCGCGCCGCCACTCGCGGGCCGAGGCACCGTCAATGCCAACAACGATCTGGCGGAGGTAGTTGACGTTGCGCAGCTCGCGCACAATGCCGCGCAGCGCGGGCGTGCCCAGCTCGCGGACATGGCAGGGCAGCACGAGGGCGATGGGCGTTTCCTCGGCAAAGGCGGCGAGTTCGCGCTCGAGCCGGCCCGGGTCAGGCTTGCCGAGCCGGTGCAACGTGGCGACCGCGCCGGTCTGGAAAAAGTCGGACATGTGTTGATTGCCGGTGCTGGCCGCCGGCGGAGAACGGGGTTCCACGCGCATGGCTGGCCCTGAATGGATGGTGGCCCGACCATCCCGTTTGCCTTCGGACGCCGCGCGTTCGGACCCTTGGTGTGCGCGGATGGTAGCGCGGCCCGGCGGCGGCGGGCAAGCCGCGCGGCGGGTTTTTTCCGCGCAAACGATTGAACCGCCCGTGCCCCTGAATCACACTCGCCGCGTGCGACTGGTCGTTGTCCATTACCATCTCCGTCCCGGCGGCATCCGGCGCGTCATCGAGCTGGCGACCCCGCATCTGGTGCGCGCCGCCGGAACTGTGACTGAGGTGACGCTGCTCACCGGCGCGCGGGCGGATGACGCCTGGCATGAACACTTCGCCGCGCACCTGCCGGGCGTGCGCGTGCGCGTCCACGTCGAGCCGGCGGTGAACTACTTTTCGGAACAACGGCGATCCCCCGCGCGGATCGCCCGCCGGTTGCGCGCGGTGTTTGCGCGGCTGTTCGTCGGCGACGCGGGGGCGGACACCGTGGTCTGGGCGCACAACCTCGGCGTGGGCCGCAATCTGATGCTCAGCCGGGAACTCGCCGCCGCCTGCGCCGCGCGGGACGTGCCGCTGGTGGCGCATCATCACGATTGGTGGTTCGACAACCGCTGGCGGCGCTGGCCCGAGCTGCGGCGCTGCGGCGCGGCCACGCTGGCGGCCGCAGCCCGGGCGGTGTTCCCCCGCGCCGGACAGATGATTCACGCCGCCATCAATCATGAAGACGCATCCCTGCTCGAAAAACACCTCGGCGACCGCGCGTTGTGGCTGCCCAATCTGGCCGCGCCCGAACCGCCGCCGCCGCCCGCCCGGGTGGACGCCGCGCACCACTGGTTGAACCGTCAACTGGCGCACCACGACGCGCCGGTGTGGCTGCTGCCGTGCCGCACGTTGCGCCGCAAAAACATCGCCGAGGCCCTGCTGCTCACGCGCTGGCTGCGGCCCGGGGCATGGCTTGTGGTGACCGGCACCGCCAGTTCGCGGGACGAACTGCCGTATTTCGCGGCGCTCGCCGCCGCCGCCCGGCGGCATCACTGGCGGCTGCGGCTCGGCGTGCTGGGTGGCGACGAATCCCGCAGGCCGGCGATTCCCGAACTGCTCGCCGCCAGCGAGGCGGTGTTGCTCACCTCGGTGCAGGAGGGCTTCGGACTCCCGTATCTCGAGGCGGCCGCCGCGCGACGACCGCTCATTGCCCGGCGGCTGCCCAACATCGCGCCCGACCTGCACCGCTTCGGGTTCCGTTTCCCCCAGGCCTACGACGAAATCTGGATCGCACCCGCGCTGTTCAACCAGCCGGCGGAGCGCGCGCGGCAGCAACATCTTTTCCGCCGCTGGTGCGCGGACCTCCCCGCCGCTGCCCGGCGACGGGTGGCGGTGCCGACGTTGCTGGCGGCCGCGGACGGGGCGCCGACGCCCTTCAGCCGCCTGACGTTGACGGCGCAGCTCGAGGTGCTGGCGAAACCCGCCGGCGAATCGTGGGCCGCGTGCGCGCCGCTGAATCCCGGCCTCGCCGGATGGCGCGCGCGCGCGGCGCGCCAGGCCCTGCGGGTGACTCCGTGGCCGCGGGGCGCGGCGCGCTGGCTGGGGGGCGCGGCCTATGCGCGGCGCTGGCTGGCCGCCGTCCGCCGAGTGAACCCCGGGAAAAAATTTTCCGCCCCCGCCCTGCAAGCCGATTTCCTCGCGGTCAAGCTGGCCGCCCGCAACCTGCATCCCCTGTTATGGCATCCCCAAACGTGATCCCGCGCGCCATCATCTTTGACGTTTATGGCACCCTGCTCGAAGTGAGCGCCCCGCCGCCGGATGCGGACGCGCGCTGGCGGCGATTGTTTCAGGAATACTTTGGTGCGGAGCCGGCGTTGAGCCGGGTGGATTTTTCGCTGCGCACGGCGCGGATTGTCGCACGGCAACATGCCGAGGCGAAGGCGCGCGGGATTGCGCGGCCCGAAATCCAGTGGCCCGTGGTGGTGGCCGAGGCGGTGCCGGAATTTGGCCGGCTCGAGGCCGGCGACCAGATGCGCTTCCAGATCGAACAGATGCGGGTGGGCCGGAGCCTGCGGCTGGCCGACGGCGCGGCGGATTGCCTGCGCGAGCTGGCCGAGGATGAGCGCATCCTCGGGGTCGCGTCGAACTCCCAGGCCTACACGCTGCACGAACTGGGCGACGCCCTGGCCGCGGCCGGGCTGGGACTGGACTTGTTCCATCCGGAACTGCGGTTCTGGTCGTTCGCGCATGGCTTCAGCAAACCGGACCCGCATGTCTTCAGCATTCTGACCGCCCGGCTGGAGGCGCGGGGGATCGCGCCGGGGGAGATTCTCATGGTGGGCGACCGGCTGGACAACGACGTGGAACCGGCGCGGGCACACGGCTGGCAGTCGTGGCACTTGCTCCTCCGGGGGCCGGGCAGCGGATCCCGCTCCGGCAACTGGCGGGACTTGCGCGCCTGGCTCAACCGCGGCGGCTGACCGTCGGCACCCGCCCACCGGAGCGCGGCCCCGCTCGTCCGCTGCGGCATCCGGTGGGCCCGCCAAACGCCCACCCCCGGTTCCGCCGCAATCAATCTTCCCGCCCCGCGGCTGCGGATGAGGACATCCGCGTGCCGTTCGCTTTCGCCGCCCGCGCGATTGCCCCGGCCCGCCCCGCCGCTACACTCCGCCCGTGATCCGCAACATCATCTTCGACTGGTCCGGCACGCTGGTGGACGATTTGCCCGCCGTCTGGCAGGCCTCCAATTACGTCCTCAAGCAGGCGGGCGCGGCGGAGATGTCGCTGGAAACCTTCCGCGCCGAGTTCTGCCTGCCGTTCACCAGCTTCTACGACAAGCACACGCCCGGCGTGCCGCTGCCCCGGCTCGAGGGCTGGTTCCACGAGAGCTTCCGCGCCGCGCAACATTCCGTCGGCGCGCTGCCGCACGCGCGGGAGTTCCTCGAATTCTGCCGCGCCCGCCGCCTCCGCACTTTTCTCCTCAGCACTGTGCATCCCGATTACTGGGCCATCCAGTCGGGCGTGACGGGCTTTGCGCCGTTTATTGACACGCCCTATGTCGGCGTGTGGGACAAGCGGCAGAAGATTCACGACATCCTGGCCGACAACGGCCTGCGCCCGGAGGAAACGCTCTTCATCGGCGACATGGAGCACGACATCGAAACCGCGCGGCACGGCGGCATCCATTCGTGCGCGGTGCTGACCGGCTACAACACGCTCGACCAGCTCCGCCGCGCGCGACCGGACCTCATCGTGGAGCACCTGCGCGAACTGCGCGAGGTGCTGGAGCAAAACGAACTGCGCCTGCGGCCGCCCGCGAAGTCCTTCGAGGCCGGGCATCCGCCGGTGGTCACGGTCGGCGGGTTGATCTTCAACGACGCGGGCGAATTCCTGCTCGTCCGCACGCACAAGTGGTCGAACCTCTGGGGCATTCCCGGCGGCAAAATCCAGTGGGGCGAAACGTCCGAGGCCGCGCTGCGCCGCGAACTGCGCGAGGAAACCGGGCTGGAAGTGGACGACGTGCGCTTCGTGCTGGTGCAGGACTGCATCCACTCGAGGGAGTTCCACCGCGACGCGCATTTCGTGCTGCTGAACTACACCTGCCGCGTGCGCGACCCGGCACGGGTGGTCTTGAACGACGAGGCGCAGGAATACCGCTGGCTCACGCCGGCGACGGCGGCGGCGCTCCCGCTGAACCAGCCCACGCGGGTGCTGTTGAACGCCGTCGGGGCCGGGCCGGGGTGAGAATTCGCCGAATCCCGATTTGCGCTTTGAACCCCCGAACCTGGCAGCACCCCCTCACCCGGCCATTTCCATGAACTGCCCCCCTCACCCCGAACCCGGTAGTGGGACAGGCATCCTGCCTGTCCGGTGGCACCGCCAAACTCGCGCTGGACTCACACCCAATGGACGCCTCACCAGACAGGCGGGACGCCTGTCCCACTACGGCGTCGGCGCTGCGGTTCGGGGGTTCAAAGCGCGAACTTCTGGTTGGGAGAATTCTCACCCTGCCCTCCCCCGAACCGGAGCGCCGGCGTCCCCGCCGGCTTTGGGCGAACGCAGGCCGGTCATCGCTCTGTCGCCGGAATGGCAGTGCCTCGCAGATCGGACACGCAAAGTCGGCGTGGACGCCGACGCTCCGTCCGGTTCGGGGGTTCAATGCGCGAACAGCGTTTCAGGCAATTCTCCCACTGCCCTCTCCCCCGGTGGGGGAGAGGGTGGCGTCTCGCCGGGTGAGGGGGCCGTCGGGCAGGTTCCTGGCCCCGATGCGCGTCCCATGTGGGAGGTCGAAGCTCCGCACAAAACACCGACCGAGCGGAGCGCCGGTCTGTGACCGGCTTTGGATGTTTTACCACGGTAAGCCGGTTGCCAACCGGCGTCCCGGTCCCCGGAGTGTGAAATTTCCGGGCTAGCGCGCGCGGCCCGCCGGTTCGAGAATAACGTGGTCGCCCAGGGGCGGCAGCGGGTAGCGCAGTTCCACCGCCGAACGCATTTCCGTGCTGAAGCCCTTGAACGGCGCGTCCGCCGGGTAATCCACATGCAGCACCCAGCCGTCGAGCCGCCAGCCGAAGGGCACGTTCTCCGTCGGCCCGCCGGTGCGGGTGACGGCGCGGTGCGTGCCCGTGCCGTCCGGGCGGAACGTGAGGTCCCAGCGCATGTCCCGCGAGCGCAATGCCGAGCGCCAATACGCGCGCGCCTCGACAAACGCCTTGGGATCGAACCGCTCCACCACGGGCGCGGTCTGCCGCGTCATGGTGCCGTCCGCGTCCTGTTGGATCACGCTGGCCATGCGGGGCCGGTATTGGGCGCGGGCCAGCGCCTCGGCGGAGGCTTCGATGTTGATTTGCCACATGCCCGGCAGCGCGGCCGCCACTTCGGCAGGCGTGGCGGCGGCGGGGGGGATGCGCTCCGGCGGCGGCGCGTCCATGCGGCTGGCACAGCCGGCCGCCACGAGCAAAGTCATCAGCACCGTGGCCAGCGGCCAGCGGCAGGCGCAATTGTCCATGCGCGATTCAAGCCCGGCGGCGGCAGGCGAGTCAAGCAGCCGCCCGTCCGCGCGGCCGCTCGTTTGACAAGCCAACTTCAATCTGACTAGCTCCCGCCATGAGCAACGCCCCCCGCCCTGCGGACGAAAACGAGGCCTGTCTGGCGGCGTTGTTCGAGGAATGCGCGGCGCTGGCCAACCGGCTCAAATGCAACGCCCGCCGACTGCATCGCCGGGACAACCTCTCCGCCAGCGGACGGATTCTGCTGCAACTGCTCCAGCGCCACGGCCCGCAAACGGTGCCGCAACTGGCCGCGTTGCGTTCCACTTCCCGCCAGAACATCCAGACCCTCGTGAACCGCCTGCTGGCCGCCGGCTGGATCGCGCCGCAACCCAATCCGGGCCACCGGCGCTCCGGATTGCTCGCGCTCACTCCGGCCGGGGAACGGCTGCTGGCCGCCGTGGACGCGCGGGAAGCCGCCTTGCTGCCGGAACTGCCGGCCGGCGTGTCGGCGGCGGACCTCGCGGCGGGCACCGCCGTGCTGCGCCAACTGCGGGCCGCGCTCGGCGCGGAGAAACCGCGCCGGCACCGCGCCGCCGGCTCCCCGCCGCCGACGTCGGCCAGCACCCGTTCCACCGCCGCGCCCGCCGACGAACTCCCGGTGAGCCTGCTCTAAAGGGCAACCGCATCAACGAATCAACCTCCCGCCCGTGGCCGGCCCCGCCCTCCAAATCAGCGAATTGCGCAAAGCGTTTCGTGGCGCCAACGGTTCGCTCGTCGCGGCGTTGGACGGCGTAAGCCTGACCGTGGCGGAGGGCGAACTGCTGACGCTTATCGGCCCCTCCGGCAGCGGCAAGACGACGCTGCTCCGGCTGATTGCCGGACTGGAAACACCCGACGGCGGCGCGGTGCGGCTCGGCGGGCACGACCTTGCCGGGGTGCCGCCGGAAGCGCGCGGCGTGGCGATGGTCTTTCAGAACCTCGCGCTCTATCCGTATCTCACCTGCGCGGAGAATCTCGGCTTCAGTTTGCGGTTGCGCCGCGTGCCCGCCGCCGAAATCCAGGAGCGCGTGCGGGCCATCGCCGAACGGCTCGGGCTGGGCGACTGCCTGCAACGCCGCCCGGGCGAACTCTCCGGCGGCCAACGTCAGCGCGTCGCCCTGGGCCGCGCGCTCATTCGTCGTCCCGCCGTGCTGCTGCTCGATGAACCGTTCGCCCAACTGGACCCGCCGCTCCGCCGCGAACTGCGCGCCGAACTGCGCCGCCTGCACGCGGAATGGCGGTGCGCGACGCTGCTGGTGACGCATGATCAGGCCGAGGCGCTGGCGTTGGGCGACCGCGTGGCGGTGTTGTGCGCCGGCCGCCTCGCGCAAGTGGCGCCCCCGGCGGAATTGTCGGCACGCCCGGCGGACGATTTCGTGCGCGAGTTTCTCGATGCGCGCGTGGTGTGAGCCGGCTGCGGTGGCTTCGTTGACTTGGCCGTGCCCGTCTGTCAGGCTCGCTGCGCCGCGCCGCCGATGAAAGCTCCGTCCCTCTTCGCCCGTTTGCTCGCCGATTTGCGCGAGATTCTCAGCGGTCGGACGCCGCGCTGGGCAGACGATGGCCGCCCGCTGCCGCGGATGCACAAGTTCGCGCATTTCTGTGTGCTGCTGGCGCGCAGTTTCATCCGCAACCGCTGCCCGGTGCGCGCCTCCGCGCTGGCCTACACCACGTTGCTCGCCCTCGTGCCGTTGCTGGCCGTGGCCATCAGCGTTTCCACGCTCTTTCTCACCGAGGACAGCTCGAAAAAGATGGTGGACCAGGCCATCAGCTACGTCGTCGAGCAGGTGGCCCCGCAGCTCGGCCTGATTCCCACCGACCAAACCGCCGGAGACGCCCGCGCGCAGACCGCCGCGCGGATCCGGAATTTCATTGATAACCTGAGCGCGGGCACGCTGGGCATCACCGGCACGCTGGCGCTGGTGTTCATCGCCATCAGCCTGCTGGCGACCATCGAGGCGGCGTTCAACGACATCTGGGGCGTCGAGCGGGGGCGCAACTGGCTGACGCGCATCGTGCATTACTGGGCGGCCATCACGTTCGGCCCGTTCCTGCTGCTGGCGGCGGTGCTGATGATCAGCGCGCGCTTCGCGGTGGTGCAGGAATCGGCGCAGACGCTGGGTTGGCTGGGCGAGACGGCGTTGAAGACTGCGCCGTTGTTCATGCTGAGCCTCGCGTTCATGCTGTTTTACCAGACCATGCCCAACACGAAGGTGCGCTGGCAGGCGTCGCTGGTGGGCGGGCTGGTGGGCGGGCTGCTGTGGCATTTGAACGGCCACCTGAACATCTTCTTCGCCTCGAAGATCGTCACCACGAGCAAGCTTTACGGCAGCCTCAGCGCGGTGCCGGTGTTGCTCATCGGGCTGTATTTCTCCTGGCTCATTCTCCTGCTCGGCGCGCAGGTGGCGTATGCGTTCCAGAATCTCGAAGCCTATCTGCAGGAGCGCGCGACCGAGGGGGTGAACCAGCGCGGGCGCGAGTTCATCGCGTTTCGCCTGCTGACTGCCATCGGCCAGCGTTTCCAGGCGGGGCTGCCGCCGGCGTCGTTGAACCGGCTGGCCAGCGAACTGAGCATTCCCACGCGGCTGGTGCATCAGGTCCTGCAGACGTTGCTGGGGGCGCGGCTGGTGGTCGAGGTGGCGGGCCGGGAAACGGGCTATGCGCCGGCCCGGCCCCTCGACCGCATCACTTGCCACGACATTTTGCAGGCGATGCGGTCAAGCCAGGGCCAGGAACCGGCCACGCGCGACGAGCCGGCGCGGCGGGAGGTGTTCGGGGAATTCCAGCGCATCTTTGAGGCGGAGCGCGCCGCCGCCGAAACCGTCTCGCTCGAGCAACTGGTGAACCGCACGCAGGCGCTGGCGGCCCCCGCCGACCGCAAGGAGCTTGGGGAGGCGCGCGGGTGAGGTGGGCGTGGCCCCGGCGGGCGGTTTTTCAGTCCTTTTTCACGCCGGGGCCGGGCTTGCGCCACCCCGGCACATCTTCTAGCCTGCGCGGCTCGTTTGGCCCGTGCCCCGGCGCTGTTGTCGGCGGCGGGCCCGCCCAAGACAAAGGTCCACTGTGAATGTTACTGTTGAAAAGCTCGCCGCCTGCCGCAAAGTGATCCGCGTGGAGGTGCCCGCCGCCGCCGTCGAAACCGAGTTTGCCAAGGTCACCAGGGAATTTCAAAAGCAGGCCACTCTGCCCGGCTTCCGCCCCGGCAAGGCCCCGGAGGCCATGGTGGTCAAGAAATTCGGGGCCGACATCGCCGACGAGGTGAAGCGCAAGCTCGTCGCGAAGCACTACAAGGAGGCGGTCGAACAGCAGAAGCTCGACCCCGTCAGCGCCCCGGACGTGAAGGAGACGCAGTTCGCGCGTGGCCAGGACTTGAAGTTCGAGGTGACGGTCGAGACCGCCCCCGAGTTCACGCTGCCCGAATACAAGGGCCTGCCCGCGAAACGCGAAGCGCAAAAGGTCACCGCGGAGGACGTGCAGCGGGCGATTGACACGCTGCGCGACCAGCGGGTGTCGTTCCAGACCGTGGACCGCGCCGCCAGCGCGACGGACATTGTCGTGGTGAATTACACCGGCACTTGCGAGGGCAAACCCATCACGGAACTCGCCCCCACCGCCAAGGGATTGACCGAGCAGAAGGGCTTTTGGGTGCAGGCCGACGGGAAGGCGTTCATCCCCGGCTTCGGCGAGCAACTTGTCGGCGCGAAGGCCGGCGAGCACCGCACGGTCCACGTCCAGTTTCCCGCCGACTTCGTCACCGCGCCGCTCCAGGGCAAGGCCGGCGTGTATGCCGTCGAAGTCGTCGAGGTGAAGGAAAAGGTGCTGCCCGCGCTGGACGACGAGTTCGCCAAATCCTTCGGCGCGGAGAGCCTCGAAAAGCTGCGGGAAGGGGTCCGCAGGGACCTCGAGAACGAGCTGAATTACAAGCTCGACCGCAGCGTCCGCAACCAGGTCGTGCGCGCCCTGCTCGACAAGGTGAATTTCGAACTGCCCGAAAGCGCCGTGCAACGGGAGACGCGGAACGTGGTCTATGACATCGTCCGCGAAAACCAGCAGCGCGGCGTGACCCGCGAAATGATCGAACGCGAGAAGGACCACATTTACACCGCCGCCGCGCAGGGGGCGAAGGAGCGCGTCAAGGTGGCGTTCCTGTTCCAGAAAATCGCCGAGCTGGAGCAGATCAAGGTGTCCAACGAGGAGGTCCTCCGCCGCGTGGCCGCCCTGGCCGCCGCGTATCAGGTCGAGCCGCGCAAGTTTCTCCAGGATTTGCAGAAGCGGAACGGGTTGATCGAAATTTACGACCAGCTCGCCCACGAAAAGGTTCTGGAGTTCCTGCAGAAAAACGCAGCCATCGAGGAGGTGCCGCCGGGATCGTTGAACCCCGCGTCGGCCCAGGGTTGAGGAGTGGATGGTTTGCCGCCGCCGCACCGTCACCGGTTCGGCGGCGGTCTTGTTTTCCGGCCCTCAAAACTCGATGGCCTCGTTCAGTTTCGCGCATTGCGGACAGCGCGAGCGGTCCACGTCCGGGTCATCCGTATAGACCGCGCCGCACGCCGCGCAGCGGAAGATGCGGTCCTGCGTCGGGCGCGGCTCGAAGCGGCGGCGGCGCAGTTCGCTGAACACCAGCACCGCGCCCAACGCGCCCAGCGCCAGCACCACAAACCCGAAGATGAGCGTGTGAACGGGCATGTCAGCGGGGGTCGCCGCCGTCCCCCTCGGCGGGGGGCAGGGTGAGCCAGTGAAATTCCAGCCGTCCCGCGCGCAACGCCCCCGTCGGGCCGTCGGCGGGCGAGGGTCGGGCGCCAAACCGGGCCTGCTGCACCGCCTCGAGCGCGAAGGCGTCCGCCGTTGCCAGGCCGCTGCCCCGCAGCACGACGGCGGACACCGGGTGGCCGTCCGCATCCACCAGCACCCGCACTTCCGTCGGTTGCAACGCCTCGGCATGGGGCCAGGCGGGCAATTCCGGGAGGGGCGATTGGCCGGGCGGCGCCAGGTCCGCGTCCATCTCCACCCACGACCGTGTCCGTGCCGCCGGCAGCGCCGCCACGGCGGGCAGCACTGGCTGGGGCACGGGCCGCAGCGCGGCGGTCACGCGGGCGGGCCGGTTGGTGCGGACAAACTCGCCAAACTCCGCCGCCAACCCCGCCCGGTCGGGTATCAACCACGCCGCCCCGGCGGTGGCGGTGGGCGGGCGATAATCCATCTCCGGCGGCGTCAACCAGACGCGCCCCGAGAAACCCAGCGCACTGGGCCGGGCGAACAACACGGGCGACGCGAGCCGGAAAAACTCGCTGTTCCACTGCGCCGCGAGCCGGTGGACGGGCCGGGCATCGGCGGGCCGCACCGCGAGCGGAGCCCGCGCACTGAAGAGCCACACCAGCAGGAATTGTGCGGCCACGGAAAGGACGATGACCACGCCCAGTCGGCGGGCGGACCAGAGGGGGGGCGATGCCGACGGGGAATTCATGGGCGGGCGGCGGGTGGGAACGGCCCGGGCAGGGTGGCCAGCACGGCGTTTTCCAGGCCCGCGCCGCGCGCGAGCAGATTCAACCGGACGATGTTTTCGTGGCTCGCCGCCCGGTCCGCCTGAATGACGAGCGTCAGCTTTTCCGGCGCCGCGCGCACGGCGGCGGCCAGGCGCTCGCGCAACAGTCCTTCGTCAATCAACTGATTCTCGAAATACATCCGGCCCTGCGCGTCCAGCGCCACCATGACCGTGGGGCCGTCCGTGCCGGGCAGATCGGCGGCGCGGGGCAGTTCCAGCCGGACCCCCGGCGTGTGCAGCCGGCCCGCCAGCAGCAGGAACATCACCAGCAGGAACATCACCGCCACCCACGGGGCCGCTTCCAGCGAAGCCTTGGTGGGGCGGGCGTGGCGGGTGAATTTCATGGGCGGAAGCGCGGTTCAATTCCGGGCGGACGGCTCGGTCAGGAGGTTCACGATTTCCGTCCCGGCGCGTTCCATGTCGAGCACGATGTGGTTGATGCGGCTCACGAGGTAGTTGTAGCCCGCGTGCGTGGGAATCGCCACCGCGATGCCCGCCGCCGCGCTGATGAGCGCCTGCCAGATGCCCTTGGCCATCTGCCCGACGTGCGCGTATAGCCCCGCCTCCTGCAACTGCATGAACATCTGGATGAACCCCAACACCGTGCCAAGCAGCCCGAGCAGCGGCGCGATCTGCGCAATGGTGGCCAGCAGGTTCAACCGCGCCTCCAGCCGCGGCACCTCGATGCGGCCCGCGTCCTCGATCGTTTCGCGCAGCCCGTCCCGACCGCGCTCCCGGTTGGTGATGGCCGTCCGCACCAGGCGCGCCACCGGGCCGGGCGTGGCGTCGCAAATGGCCAGCGCCTCGACCACATTGTCGCGTTTGAGCACCGTGCGGACACCGCTGAGAAATTCCGTCGCGTTGATCCTCGAGCGATGATAATAGAGCGCCCGCTCGATAAACACCGCGACGGCCACGCCGCACAGCGCCAGCAGCAGCCACATCATCGGGCCGCCATTCCCCAGCAAGGTCGGTATCATGGGCGCGTTATACGGCCACGCCCGCCCGGGGGCCAAGCCCAATCCCGCCGCCGCCCGCCGCCCGCCCAAAAAAGCTCCTTTCATCGCCCGGCCCGCGCTTTCAAACTGCCGACACATTACACAGCGCCCCGCCCGCCTGGATGAATATCCAGGCCCGAAACCATGATGACTCCGGAACGCCCCATGACCAAGGCCGGCGCGCGCGCGCCGGGCCGCGCGCCTTTCCCCTCGCGCGCCGTCGTTCCCTCACCAGGCGGGCCTGGTCGCTCGTCATGCCACAGGAGGTCCGCGTGAGCTTCCTGGCCCCGCTGGCTTTCTGGTTCGCGCTCGCCCTTCCGGTGGTCGTGGTGTTCTACCTGCTCAAGCGCAAACGGCAGGTGCGGCTCATCTCCTCGACGCTCCTCTGGCAAAAATTTCTCGCCGAGACGCAGGCCAACGCCCCGTTTCAAAAGCTCCGCAACAACTGGCTGATGCTGCTCCAGCTTCTGCTGCTTGCCCTCGCCGTGTTCGCGCTCGCGCGCCCGTTCTTCCTGGGCAAAGCCCGGAGCAGCGAACTGCGCGTCGTCATCCTCGACGCCTCCGCCTCCATGCAGGCCACGGACGTTCCCCCCTCGCGCTTCGAGCAGGCCCGCGCCGGGGCGCTCAAGCTCGTGGACGCCCTCAAGCCCGGGGAACGCATGATGGTCCTGCTCGCGGGCGGCAGCACCGTGGTCAAACAATCGCCCACCACCGACAAAGCCACGCTGCGCCGCGCCCTTGAAGGCTGCGAGCCGACCGATTCCCCCACGCGCCTCGCTGACGCCCTCAAGACCGCCGCCGCGTTCACGTTTGAGAAGCGTGGCGAGGCCGAGGAGGCCGTCGCCGAGATTCATCTCTTCAGCGACGGCGCGGTGCCCGACCTGGCCGAGTTCGAGAACAAGGCGTTGCCGCTCGTGTATCACAAGGTCGGCGCGCGTTCGGAGAACGTCGGCATCACCGCGCTCGACGCCCGCCCGCATCCGGACGACCCGCGCCAGCGCGCCATCTACACCAGCGTGGCGAGCTTTGCGTCGAACGGCCTCACGACCGAGGTCGAGTTGCTCTTCGAGGGCCGCGTGCTCGATGCCCGTTCCATCACGCTCGAACCCGGCCAGTCTGCGCCGCAGGTCTTCACCGCGCCGCAACCCGGCAACGGCGTGTTCACCATCCGCCTCAATGCCCGGGACGACCTCGCCGCCGACAACGAGGCCTCCGTCTTCAGCCTCCTGCCGCAACCGGTGAAGGTCCTGCTCGTCACGCGCGGCAACCGCTTCCTCGAAAAAGCCCTGCGCGCCGTGCCGAACCTCTCGCTCGCCACCGCCACCGGTTCCACCGATGCGGCCGACGGGTTCGACTTCGTCATCCTCGACGGCGTCACGCCCGCGGTCTGGCCCGCCGCGAACGTCCTCGCGTTCCGCGTCACCGCCACGAACTGGTTCGACGGCGTCGGGCGCGTCGAAGGCCCCGCGCTCGTGGACTGGCGCACGTCGCATCCGCTGCTGCGCCACGCGCCGTTCGACAACGTGGCCGTGAAAGAGAGCGGCTTCGTCAAGGCGCCGAGCTGGGCGGTGTCGCTGCTCGAAGCGCCGCAAGGATCGTTGCTCGTCGCGGGTGAACTCGGCCGCCAGCGCATCGTGTGGGTCGGCTTCGACGTCCTCGACAGCAACTGGCCGTTGCGCGTGTCGTTCCCCATCTTCATCGCCAACGCCGCCGAGTGGCTCAACCCCGCCAGCGCCCGCAACGCCCAACTGCTCATCAAAGCCGGCAGCCCGTTCCGCCTCCCGCTCCCCGCGCCCGTGACGAAAGCCGAAGTCCAGTTGCCCGACGGCAAGACCCGCGCGCTCGAAACCGATCCGAACGCCACCGAGCTCGTCTTCGGCGACACCGCGAAACGCGGCGTCTATCGCCTGACCGCCGGCACAAACACGACGACCTTCTGCGTCAACCTGCTCGACGCCGCCGAAAGCAACCTCCAGCCGCGCGACGAGCTTTCGCTCGGCAAATACACCCGGATCACCGCCAGCACCGCGAAGCCCGCGAACACGGAACTCTGGCGCTGGCTCGCCATCGCCGTGCTTGCCGTGCTGCTCTTCGAGTGGTGGTGGTATCACCGGCGCACCGCGTAGGGATTTATGAATTACGATATACGATATAGGATTGGAGCGCCGGTCGCCGACCCGGCAAGTCGTAGCGGCGTCTCGGCAGAGCGCCGCCATTCTGCCGCCATTCAATTTCCGGCGGTTTGCCGACACGCCGCCACGAAGCCGTCATGAGCGAACGCAAAGACCAGAACTGGCCGAAGGACGAATTTGCGCGCCACGAGGTGTGGGCGCAGTGGTGGTGGCTTTTGCCGGTCGCCATCGGGTTGCTGGCCGCCGCGTTGCTGCCCGCCATGTCGAGCCTCAAACGGAAGCCCGTCGTCATCCTCTACTGCGCCCAGGATCAGGAATACGCCGAGCCGTTGCTCAAGCGGTTCGAGCAGGAAACCGGCATCCGGGTGAAAGCCGTCTTCGACAGCGAAGCCGTGAAAACGGTCGGCCTGGCCAACCGTCTCCTCGCCGAGCGCAGCCATCCGCAATGCGACGTCTTCTGGGGCAACGAGGAGTTCCGCACCCGCCAGCTCGCCGCGCAACACGTCTTCCGCGAGACGAACGGTTGGGCCGCCTTCGGTCATCGCTCACGGAGAATTGTCATCAACACAAATCTCGTGGCGGCAGACAAGCTGCCCGCCGCCACCTCCTTGCTGGACCTCACCAACGCGGTCTATCGCGGCAAAGTGGCGCTGGCCTTCCCGCAATTCGGCACCACCGGCACGCACCTGAACGCCCTGCGCCAGCGCTGGGGCGAATCCAACTGGCTCGCGTGGTGCCGCGCCCTCGTCGCCAATGAGGCCAAGCTCGTGGACGGCAATTCCGTGGTGGTGAAGCTGGTGGGCCGGGGCGAAGCGGCCGTCGGCCTGACTGATTCAGACGATGTTTTCGCCGGCCAGCGCGAGGGGTTGCCGGTGGCGATGCTGCCGCCCGACGCGGAAACATTGCTGATCCCGAACACGGTTGGCGTGGTCCGCAACGCGCCCCATGCGGCGGCGGCGGAAACCCTGTTCCACTGGCTGCAACAGCCGGAAGTCGCCCGGCGCCTGGTCGAGGCGAACGCGCTGGAGAGCGCCGGGCCGCCCGGCACCGTGGGTTTGCAGCCGGATTGGTCCGCATTGCTGCGCGATTTGGACGCGACCACCAAACAACTCAATGAGGTGTTTCTGAAATGAGCGGCGCAACTGACCCTGGCGACGCACGCCACCTGCCCTGGAGTGCGCCGACTTGTCGGCGCTTTTCAAGCCGCGCTCGCCGGACGTTTCGTTTGCCCGCAGCGACAGGTTCTGGAAAAGCGGCGACCCGTCGCCGCACTCCAGATTTCACGTTCCGCGTTCCGCACTCCGTGTTTCACCGATGAACTGGCCGCTGCTCCAGAACAGCCTGCTGGTGGCCGGACTGGCTTCGGCCCTGGCGCTGGCGCTGGGCTTCATGGCGGCGCTGTGGCTGACGGCGGTGGAGCGGCGCTGGCGCCACGCGGGGCTGGGGCTGGCCGTTGCGGCGCTGGCGATGCCGCCGTTCCTGGCCACCAACTGCTGGCTCGATCTGCTCGGGGCCAACGGCGCGCTGCGCGCCTGGCTGCCGTTGAATATTTTCTCGCTGCCCGGCGCGGCGTGGATTCTGGCGCTGCTGCTCTGGCCCATCACGGCGCTCGCCGTGTGGAGCCGCTGGGAACGGCTTGAGCCGGAGCTGCTGGAAGTCGAGCCCGCCCTGCGCGGCGCGGCGTTGATTCGTCATCTGCTGTTGCCCGTGGCGCGGACGCCGCTCCTGCTGGCGGGGGCGCTGACGTTTGTGCTGGCGCTGAACAACTTCGCCGTGCCCGCCATTTTGCAGGTGCGCGTCTTCCCCGCCGAGATGTGGATCAGCTACAGCACGAACTTCGATTCGTTGGCGGCGCTCAAGCTGAGCCTGCCGCTCGTCATTGCGCCATTGCTCGTGCTGGGGTTGTTCGCGCGGGCCGAGGTCGCCTGGCCGACGCTGCGCGGGAAACTGCCGGCGCGGACCTTTCGCCGGCAACTGGGGCGCGGCGGGTTTGGTGTTGCCGCGTTCGTGATGTTCGGGGTCTGCGCACTCTCAGTCGTCCTGCCGGTGGCGGAGCTGGCGGCGACGGCGCGGACGTGGGCGGAGTTGCCGGGGGCGGTGAGGGCCGCCGCGGGCGCGCTGTGGAATTCCGTCTGGCTCGCAGCGGCCACGGCGACGGTGGGCGTGGGCGTTGCACTCATGCTTGTCGGCGGGACGCCGACAAGCACCCGCGGGACGCGGGTGCTACAGCAAATCACCTGGCTGCCGTTCCTCATCCCCGGCGTGCTCATTGGCATCGCGTGCATCTGGCTGTTCAACCGCCCGGCGACGGCGTGGTTTTATTCCAGCTTTGGCGTGGTGCTGCTCGCGTTTGCGGTGCGTTACTTCGCGCCGGGTTCCAGCCTCACGCGGCATGCGCTGCAAACCACCGACCGCGACCTGAACGACGCCGCGCGGCTCGACGGGGCTTCGCGCTGGCAGACGCTGCGCCTCGTGCAATGGCCGCAAATTTCCCGGCAGATGGCGGCGGCGTGGTATGTCATCTATCTGCTCTGTCTGTGGGATGTTGAAACGCTGGTGCTCATCGTGCCGCCGGGCGGTGAGACGCTGGCGCTGCGCATCTTCAATCTGTTGCACTACGGCCACAACGCGCAGGTGAACGCGTTGTGCCTGACGCTGCTGGGCGCGGCGGTGGCGCCGTTGCTTGTCGTGGCTGCGCTTGTCAAAGCGCGGCGCTTGTTTGCCTCTCGCAACAGTTGGGGAGTTGGCTGCGTTCTGCCGAACGCAGCTACGCTGGCAGTCAGCTTGGCGCTGTTCACGGGCTGCTCGCCGACCGCGTCCAGCAGGAGTGCGCCGCTGGAAAGCAGATTCTTCGAGCGCGCGGAAGTCATCGCCACGCGCGGCACCGGGCCGGGCGAAGTCAACAAGCCCCGTTCCGTGGCGGTGGACCGTGATGACCATCTCTACGTCGCGGACATGACGGGACGCATCCAGAAGTTTTCGCCGGAGGGAAGATTCCTGCGGTCCTGGCAAATGCCGAACACGGCGCTGGGCAAACCCAAGGGCATGGGCTGTGACCACGACGGCAACGTGATCGTCGTCGAGCCGCATTACAAGCGCGTGAACCACTTCACGCCGGACGGAACACTGGTGGCGCAGTGGGGCGTGGTGGGAACGGGGCCGGGTCAGTTGGAGATGCCGCGGTCGGTCGCGGTGAACTCGCGCGGCGAGATTTTCATCAGCGAGTATGGGCTGGTCGAGCGCGTGCAGAAGTTTCGGCTGCCGACAGTGGGACCGGCGTCTCGCCTGTCTGGTGGGGCGAACGGGATTGCGGACGCGTCCGCAGGTTCGGGAAATGGAGTGAACTCGGATGCCCAACCGGACAGGCGGGACGCCCGTCCCACTACGGCCCCGGCGCTTCCGCCGTTGGAACGCAACGCGGGACTGACCGACGCCGAGGCGCTGACGGCGCCGCGGCCGACGCCGGTTGAGTTTCTGGCCAGTTACGGCGCGCGCGGCGGCGGGCCGGGCGAATTCAACCGGGCCGAGGGCATCGGCGTGGATGCGCAGGACCGGCTTTACGTGGCGGATTCGTGCAATCATCGGGTGCAGGTGTTCGACCGCGAGGGGCGGTTCCTTCGCGAATTTGGGCGGCCCGGCCGCGGATTGGGTGAGTTGAGCTATCCCTACGATGTGAAGGTGGACGCGGCGGGCAATGTGTTCGTCTGCGAGTTTGGCAATTCACGCATCCAGGTGTTTGACGCCGCGGGAAAGCCCATCGAACTCATCGGCAAGGCAGGCGCGGACGCGGGGCGGTTCAACAATCCGTGGGGCATCGCGCTCGATTCGCGCGGGCATCTTTACGTGGCCGACGCGTTGAATCATCGCGTGCAGAAGCTCGTGCGGAAGGGTCTCTCCGTAGTGGGACAGGCTTCCAGCCTGTCCGGTGGCGCGCACGAACGCAGCCCGGGCCACCTTGTAGCAGAAGCGTCCCGCGGACAGGCTGGAAGCCTGTCCCACTACTTCGCGCTCCGCCTTTCACCATGAATTTCCACTTCACCCATCCCCTGTGGCTGCTCGCGCTCGCGCCGGCGCTGGCGTGGGTCGTGTGGCTGGCGGTGAAGTCGGACGTGCAGACGGCGAAGTGGCGGCGCTGGACTTCAGGGGCCATCCGCGTGCTGGTGCTGCTGGCCGTGGTGTTCGCCCTCGCCGGCCTGCAATGGCGGCGGCCGGTCGAGGGCATGAACGTGTTCTTCCTGCTCGACCGCTCGGACAGCATTCCGTCGGCGCAGCAGGACGCGGCGAAAGAACAGGTGAACAAGTTCGCGGCGAAGATGGAGCGGGGGGACAAGGGCGGCGTCATCGTGTTCGGCACGGAGGCGGCCATCGAGTTCTCGCCGAATGAGGCGCTGAAGGTGGAAAAGATTCAAGCCGTCGTGAACACCGAACGCACCGACATCGGCGCGGCCATCCGGCTCGGCACGGCGGGCTTTCCCGAGACCGGCCAGAAGCGGCTGGTGCTGATGTCCGACGGCAACGAGAACCTCGGCGCGGCGCTGGACGCGCTGGCGGCGGCGCGGTCGCTCGGCGTGACGCTGGACGTGGTGCCCGTGGGCGTGGCGCGGGTGAACGACCTGTCGGTGCAGAAGCTCGGGCTGCCGTCGAACTTGAAGAAGGGCACGGCGTTCGAGGCGAAGATTTTTGTGCAGGCGGACCATCCGACGCCCGCCACGGTGCGGCTGTATCGCAATGACCAGTATCTGGGCGAGCAACTGGTGCAGCTCGAATCCGGCAAGAACCTGCTCACGTTCCCGCAAAAGCTGACCGAGCCGGGCTTCTACAATTACGACGTGCGCGTCGAGGCGAAGGACGACGTGCTGCCGCAGAACAACCGCGCGTCAGCCTTCACCTTCGTGCGCGGCGAGCCGCGGCTGTTGCTGGTGTCGAGCGAGGCGGACGGCGACGCGACGCTGGCCACGGCGCTTCGGACGATGAAGATGGAGGTGCGGGCAATGGCCCCGGCGCAATTCCCCACGTCGCTGGCGGAGTTGCAGGATTACGACGCCATCTTCCTCTGCAACATCAACGCCGGCGACCTCGGGCGCGACAACCAGAGGCGTCTGGAAAGCGCGGTGCGCGATTTCGGCGTGGGGCTGGTGTGCGTGGGCGGGGACCAGTCGTTCGCGGCGGGCGGGTATCGCAATACGCCGCTGGAAACGGTGCTGCCGGTGAGCATGGAACTGGACAGCAAGAAGGTGCTGCCCAGCGGCGCCGTCGTGCTGGTGATGCACGGCATGGAGTTCGCCAACGGCAACCAGGTGGCGCGGGATTGCGCGCAAGGCGTGCTGGCGGCGCTCGCGCCGCAGGACCAGATGGGCGTGCTGTTGTGGGACGGCACGGAGCGGTGGCTGTTCCCGCTGACCAAGGTGGGCGACAAGCGGGCGCTGGCCGCGCAGATCGCCGGGATGAACCAGGGCGACATGGCGAGTTTCCAGGGCGTGCTCGAGAAGGCGCACGACGCCTTGAAGAAAAGCACCGCCAATCTCAAGCACGTCATCATCTTCAGCGACGGCGACCCGGGCGCGCCGCAGGACGCGCTGCTGCAAGCGATGGCCGGCGACAAGATCACCATCAGCTCGGTGCTGATTGCGGGGCATTTCCCGCCGGACACGATGATCCGGATGGCGGACCTCGGGCGCGGGCGGTTTTACCACGTCACGGACGCGAGCCAGTTGCCGCAGATTTTCCTCAAGGAAACGGCGGTGATCCTGAAATCGGCGATTTACGAGGAGCCGTTCAAGCCCCAGGTGCGCGCGGCGAGCGAGGTCGTTCGCGGCATCGGCGCGGAGGAATACCCGCAGTTGCTGGGTTACGTTGCCACTTCGCCGAAGCCGCGCGCGGAGACGCCGCTGTGGACGCATCAGGGCGACCCGCTGCTGGCGCACTGGCAATACGGCCTCGGCCGCGCGGTGGCCTTCACCTCGGACGCCAAGCCGCGCTGGGCGAAGACGTGGCTGGCGTGGGAGAAATACCGGCAGTTCTGGGTGCAGGCGGCGCAGTGGAGTTTGCGGCGCACGGAGAACGCGGACTTCAGCACGGACGTCGCGCTGGAGAAAGGCGACGGCGTCATCCACGTCGAGGCGCTCGACGCGCAGGGCAATTACCGGAACTTCCTGAACCTGCAGGCCATTGTCGTGAGTCCGAAGGGCGAGCGCGTCGTGGTGCCGGTGCGGCAGACCGGGCCGGGGCATTACGAGGCGAAGTTCCCGACCCGGGAAGCCGGCACCTACGCGGTGAACGTGGTCGAGCTGGACGGCGGCAAAGTGGTCGCCCAACAGGCGGCGGGCGCGAGCATCAACTACTCGCCCGAGTTCAACAACCCGGAGCCGAACTACCACCTGTTGCGCCGGCTGGCCGAGGCGGGCGGCGGCAAGGTGCTCGACGTGAAAAATCCGGCGGACAATCCGTTTCTGCTTGGACGCGAGAAGACGTTCCAGCCGCGCGACCTGTGGGAATGGCTGCTCAAGTTCGCCGTGCTCCTGTTTGTGCTGGATGTCGGTTTCCGGCGCATCCAGATCGAGCGCGAGGATGCGTTGCGGGCGCTGGCGGCGGTGCGGGGCACGGTGCTGTTCTGGCGGCCCAAGCCCGCGGTGGCCCGGTCCGATGAATCCCTCTCCGCGCTGCTGGCCCGGCGGGATGCGGTGCGCGCGCAAACGACCCGGCCCGTCGAGGATCGGCCGGAACTGTTCCAGCCCGCGCAGCCGGTCAACCAGCCCTTGCCGGGAGCCGAACCCAAACCGGAACCGGCGCAACCGACGGCGGCGCCCGCGCCCGCCGCGGGCGAACCGAAGTCCGCGCCGGAAGGCGGCCTGGCCAGTTTGCTGGAGGCCAAACGCCGGGCGCAGAAGAAGCGCGGCGGCCCGGGTCAGGCGGGGCCGTAGGGGAGCGGGGGCAGGCCGAGCCAGTGGCGGGTGGCGGCGGCGAGGATGAGCGCCAGCTTGCGGGGGCGGGACAGGCGCTGCGGAACGGGAAAGAGCATCGCGGTCGGGGCGCGTTCGAGGCGCCGCAGCAGGCGCCAATAGACCGCCGCCATGAGTTCGGCGGCCACGGCGCGGCGGCGGTCCGTCGGCGACAGGGCGCGCCGGGCGGCGGCGTAGAACCCGCCGGCGCGGGCCGCCACGGAGCCGGCGAGTTGGGCGAAGCGGTCGGAATATTCGCCGGCCAGAATCTCCTCCGCGCGGACGCCGAAACGGAGCAGTTCGCTTTGCGGCAGGTAGAGGCGGCCCCGTTGCGCGTCGTTGCCCACGTCGCGGAGGATGTTGGTCAGTTGGAGGGCCTTGCCGAGGGCAATCGCGTAGGTCTCGCCGGCCGGCGGGGCGAGGCCAAAGATGCGGACGCTCAACAGGCCGACCACCGAGGCCACGCGATGACAGTAGAGGTCGAGTTCCGCGTAGTCGGCATAACGTGTTTTTTCGAGGTCCGTCTCGCAGCCGGTGAGGAGTTCGTCGAACAGCGCGAAGGGCAGTTGGAAACGCCGGATGAACGGCTGGAATTCGCGGTTGGTGGGGAACTCCGGCGTCCCGCCGGCACAGGCACGGGCAATGTCCGCCCGCCAGGCGGCGAGGGCGGCGCGGCGTTCCGCGACGGGCCGGGCGTCCTCGTCGGCCACGTCATCCACGGCGCGGCAGAAGGCGTAGAGCGCAGCCATCGCGTCGCGTTGCGGGCGGGGCAGCAACACGAAGGCGAGCGCGAGGTTGGACGCGCTGCGCCGGGTGATGGCGTGGCTGTGCTGCATGGTCAGGTGCCCGCCGGGGGCTGGTCGTCGGTCCGGCGGGGTGGCAGGCCGCCGGTTTCGGCGAGCGTGGGGTTGACCGGGCGGCGGGGATGATTCGAGCGGCGGCGGCGGTGGCGGCGGCGGTAGCCGGCCCGCGATTCGCCCGGCTCCAATTGCCAATGGTGCGGACGGCGGATGCGTTTGCGGCGGTGGCGGCGGCGGCGAAGGAAGAACCACGCGAGCAGGACTACGCCCAGCAGGCCGGCCAGCAGCAGGCCCGCGATCCCGAGGCGGGCTGTGCCAGCGTCACCGGTCCAGGCCGCCAGCCAGGAGGCGGGGGGGGGTAGCGGCGGGGGGGTGGTCATGGCGGGGAGACGTCCTCGGCGGGTTCGGCCTCGGCGGGATGGAGGTTCAGCCGCTGCATCCGGTAGCGCAGGGCGTGGCGGCTGAGCCGCAACTGTTCGGCGGCGCGGCTGATGTTGTGCTGGTGCTGTTCGAGGGTGCGGGTGATGAGTTCGCGTTCGTAGGCGGCGAGCAGGGCATCCAGGGAACCGGCCGCGGGCCGGGGCGCGTCGCCGCGCTGGAGGCGGAGTTCGAGCTGGAAGTCGGGCAGGCTGGCGGCCTGCACGTCGGGGCCGGTTTCGAGGATGAGCGCGCGTTCGACGGCGTTGCGGAGTTCGCGGACGTTGCCGGGCCACGAGTGGGCGCGGAGTTTGTCGCGCGCCGCCGGCGTGAACCCGCGCGTGTTCCGGCCCATCGCCGCCGAGAATTGCCGGCGGAAATGCTCGGCGAGCAGCAGCACGTCGTCGCCCCGCTCGCGCAAGGGTGGCAGGCGGAATTGCACGACATTCAGGCGGTGGAACAAATCCTCGCGAAAGTCGCCTTTCTGGATGGCCGGGACGATGTCGCGATTGGTGGCGGCGACGAGGCGGACGTTGACCCGCAGTTCCTGCGTGCCGCCGACGCGGGTGAAGCTGCCATCCTCGAGGAAGCGCAGCAGTTTGGCCTGGAGCGGGCGGCTCATGTCGGCGATTTCATCAAGGAACAGGGTGCCGCCGTCGGCCTCCTCGACCCGGCCGGGTTTTTGTTTGAGCGCACCGGTGAACGCGCCCTTTTCGTGGCCAAAGAGTTCGCTTTCGAGAAGCGTTTCGGGGATGGCGGCGCAGTTGAGCCGGACGTAATGCCGGTCGGCCCGCCGGCTGCCGGTGTGAAGGGCGCCGGCGACGAGTTCCTTGCCGGTGCCGCTTTCGCCGAGGATGAGCACGCGGGCGTCGGTGGGGGCCACGGTGGTGATGAGGTTCCGCACGGCGCGGATGGGAGGGCACTCGCCAATGATGTCCTCAATGCGGGCGGCGGCGGCGGCGCGGGCGCGGAGGGATTCGTTCTCCCGCTGGAGGGCGAGGTGCTCCAGGCAGCGGGCCACGGCGTGGAGCAGTTCCTCGGGCGCAAAGGGCTTGGGGAGGTAATCCGCCGCGCCGGCCTGGATGGCCTCGACGGCCAGCCGGGGTGTGGCGTAGGCGGTGATCATGAGCGTGGCCACGCCGGGATGGCGGGCGCGGATTTCGCGGAGCAGGTCGTAGCCGCTCATGCCGCCGAGGCGCGCATCGGTGATGGCCAGGCTGCACGGGTGGCCGGCCAGCCATTCGAGCGCGGCCTCGGCGGAGTCCACCGTCTGCACCAGATGGCCCTCGTCCTCGAGCAGCGTGGCCAGCGAGGCGCGCATGTTTTTCTCGTCATCCACGATGAGGATGGGGGGGAGGGAAGCCTTCATGCGCCGGGGGTGCTCGCTGCCGTCGGGGGAAATACTAGGGTGAAGCGCGCGCCCTTTCCAAGCTCCGACTCGGCGCGCACGCTGCCGCCGTAGAGTTCGGTGTTGTTTTTGACGATGGCCAGCCCGAGGCCGGTGCCGCGCTGCTTGGTGGTGTAATAGGACTCGAAGATGCGGGCCAGCCGCGCGGGCGCAATGCCGGGGCCGTCGTCCGCCACCACGACTTCGACCGCGCCGTCGCGGCGTTGCTGGGCGGTGACGGTGACGGTGCCGCCGCCGGGCATGGCCTCGCGGGCGTTCTGGAAGAGGTTGACGAGGATTTCGTTCAGGTGCCGGCGCTGCATGACCAGGGGGGGCAGCGGGCCGCGCGGCTTGAATTGAAAGCGGACCGCCAGCCCGAGGTCTTCGGGGAAGGCGCGGGCGCGGGCGCGTTCGATTTCCGCCCGCAGGTCCAGCCGTTCGACGTGGCTGTCGGTCAGTTCGCCGTAACCCATGATTTCGCGGATGATGTCGTCCGCGCGGCTGACTTCCTCGGCGATGATGGCGAGTTGTTTTTGGGGGTCGCCCTTGCCGGTCTGGAGGCTGCGGCGCAGGGAGAAGACGGCGTTGTTGATGATGGCCAGCGGGTTCTTGATCTGATGGGCAAATTCGGCGGCGAGCCGGCCCGCCGAGCGCAGTTCGCCTTCGCGCCGTCGGAACTCCGCCGTCTCCCGTGCCGCGAGGCGTTGTTTCTCGAAGAGGACCTGGACGGCGAACAACCAGACGCTGACGAGCACCAGCACGGCCAGGCGCAACACCACGTCCTCGACCGGGTTCGCGTCGGCAAGGTCCAGCACGCCGTCGTTCCACGCGCCGGGCGGCAGGGGGACCAGATTGGGGTCGGCGCGGGGCAGGCGCAGGGGGCGGGCGGTGGCCTCGATTTCCTCCTCGACCTGCCGGGTGAGTCCGATGTCGAGCCAGCCTGCGGCGCCGAAACAGGCGGCGACGCAGAGGTTTAGGGCCAGTTGCGACCAGATGGGCGGGTTGGCGGCGGCGTTGCGGACGATGAGCAGCGGGAAGACCCAGAAAAGGAGCGACTCGGTGCCACCCCCGAGCAGCACCAGCCCGCCCACCAGCAGCGCGTCCACCAGGCTGGTCGCAAAGACCGTCCACTGCACGACGGGAAAGGGCAGCCGACCGGCGGCGCACAGCACGCCGGCGCCGGCCAGGTTGATGCCGGTATAGACGAGCAGGAGCGCGCGCAGGGTGGTGATGGTGACCTCCAGCGAACCCAGGGGCAGGCCGAACCACGGGGTGTCGCCCAGGGCGTAAAACAACAACACCGTCAGCGCGACCTTGCTGGGCAGCACGATGTTGCGCTCGACGGCCAGCAAGCGGCGCCGCCGCGCCTCGGTTTCCGGCGCGGGCAGTTCGAGCGGGGTCACCAGGCCCGTCGCCAGCCGCCGGAGCGATTGCAGGACGGGGTGCATGGGCCGTGGGAAAAGGTTCAGGACCGCAGCCGCTCGGCCACGCGCGTGGCGATGCCCTCGACCGGCCAGAGCCGCCCGAGGCCCTCGTAACCGCACGACAGCAGGCCCGCTTCGGGGCCGATGAATTCCGCGCCGCGCGCGGTGAGAGTGGCGACGTTGGCCTGCGTGGCGGGGTGGAGCCACATCTTGCCGTTCATGGCGGGCGCGAGGAGCAGGGGGGCGGCGGGGTTCAGGGCCAGCGCGATGCAGGAGAGCGCGTCATTGGCGATGCCGTGGGCGAGTTTGGCGAGGATGTTCGCCGTCGCCGGCGCGATGAGCAGCAGATCGGCGGCGTCGGCCAGCTCGATGTGCTGCGGTTTCCAGCCGTCGGCCTCGTCGTAGAGGTCCGTGATGACGGGGTGCCGCGCGAGCGTCTTGAACGGCAGCGGGGTGATGAAGCGCTGGGCGTCGGCGGTCATGACGACGCGCACGTGGTGCCCGGCCTTGGTGAGCAGGCTGGCGAGGTCGGCGGCGCGGTGGGCGGCGATGCTGCCGGTGACGCCGAGGACGATGGTCTTGGGCTGGCCCATGCGGGGATGTTAGGCACAGCGCCCGCGTGCCGCCACGTTGAAATGACCGGGCCTTATTTGGCGGCGGTTTCCTCCGGCCCCGGCGGCAGCGCTGGCGGGCGCAGGCGCTGGCGGGTCTCGGTCAGGGCCTCGAGGAACGCCTTCAAGTCGGCGAGTTCCTGCCGGTTGAGGCCCAGCGGCTGGAGCAGCGGAGATTTGACCGGGAAGAGCGGGTCGTCCTGCTGCGCCGGGGTGCGGCGGACGTTGGGCATGCCGGCGTTATACATGTTGAGCACGCCGTCCAGGTCGAACAGGCCGTTGTGCATGTAGGGGGCGGTGCGGGCGATGTTGCGGAGGGTGGGGGTCTTGAATTTGCCGACGTCGGCGGGGTCTTGGGTGACTTCGTAGCGGCCGAGGTCCTCGAGTTTGCGGCCGTAGTAGGTGAGGCCCTCGTTGTGGAACTGGTGGTCGGTGAATTCGGGCCCGTTGTGGCAGTTGAGGCAGCGGGCGTCGGTGCGGAAGAGGTGGAGGCCGCGCACGGCCGCGTCGCTCAACGCGTTGGTTTCGCCGCGCAGAAAATTGTCGAACGGATTGCTGCGGCTGGTGACGGTGCGCTCGAAGGTGGCGATGGCCTGGGCGACGTGCTCGAGGGTGATCTCGGGCGAGCCGAAGACGGCGGCAAAGGCGTTGGTGTAGCCGGGAAGGGCGCCGAGGGTGACGCGCAGGTGCGCTTCGCTGGAGCGCATCTCGTCGTCGTTGCGCAGCACGTCGGCGGCTTGTTGTTCCAGGGAGGCGGCGCGACCATCCCAGAACTGGGTGTGGTTGAAGGCGGCGTTGAGGATGGTGGGGGCGTTGCGTTTCAATTCCTTGCGCCCGTGGCCGAAGGACACGGTGCGGCCGTCGGCGAAGGCGAGGTCGGGATCGTGGCAACTGGCGCAGGCGATCTGCCCGGAACCGCTGAGGCGGGGATCGAAGAAAAGCTGCCGGCCCAGTTCAGCCTTGGCGTCCGAGTAGGGATTGTGCGCGGGAAACGCCACCAGGGGCAGCAGGCCCAGTTCGCGGAAGTGGGGACGCGCGGCTTCGTCCACGGTGGGCGTGGGCCATTCCGCGGGGGGCCGGGAATAGGCCGCGCGCAGTTCGGCGGCCAGGCGGGCGGCGGCTTCGGGCGAAAGCTCCGGGCGGGTGGGTGGGCGGACCGGCGCCAGCGGGAGTTCGACATCGCGGTCGTCCACCGTGCCGGCCTGGACGACGGGGGCGGCGTCCCGCGCACGCGCCGGGGGGCGGTTGGCGGCGCGCAGGGCGGCAAACTTTTCCTTTTGTGCGGGCGTCAGGAGCGCGGCGACTTCGTGGTTGAGGCGGCGGAGGGCGGAGTTGAGTTCCAACTGGGCGGCGCGCTTGACGTCGGGCGGGGTGTTGGGAGCGGCGGCGCGGGCGACTTCCTCCCGGGCGGTTTCGTAGGTGGAGCGGATGCGGGCCATGGCCGCGCGCTGTTCGGCGGTGAGTTGCAACTCGTCCGCGAAGTGCCAGACCTGGCGCGTGGCGGGAGCGGCCGGGGCGCCCGCCGCCGTTGCGGCGTCCGGTGCCCGCACCGGGAGCGGGGACGCGAGGGAGAGCAGGAGCAAACCCGCGGCAAGGGACGCGCGGCGGCGAAGCTGGGGCGGCATGCGGATGGCGGGGAACTCAGTTGTTGTAGGTGCGCCCGTCGAGATAGACGTAGTTCACCTTCTTCTTGTTGTCGTGCGGGTAATAGCGGAACTGGGCGGAGGTGGCAGGCGGCCCGCCGGAGGCGCCCTCCGGCACGTTGAACACGGAGGGCAGCATCATGGTGAAGTTGTCCCAGAGGACGACGGTCCGCATCATGTCCGCGAAGGCGGGGGCGACGTTGTTGCCGCCGGCCACGGTGGCGGCGCGCGACCAGGCGTAATTGACGCCGTTGGAGGTGAGGGTGGCGCGTCCTGCCGGGCAGAGCCAGACCGCGCTGTTGGTGGGGACGTAGGCGTTGAAGTGCGCGCAGAGGCTCAACGGGTCCCAGGCGATGCGGTAGGAGGAATTGCCCAGCATGGCCTGCGAGGGCAGGCGGTTGCCGTTGTCGTCGGCATACATGTGATAGACGTAGGCGAGCTGCCGAAGGTTGGAGACGCAGGCGATTTTGCGGGCCTTGTCCTTGCCCCGCGCCAGCGCCGGCGTCAGCAACGCCGCGAGAATGGCGATGATGGCGATCACCACCAGCAGCTCGATGAGCGTGAAGCCGCTCCGGGATGGAGGTCGGCGCCGCATGATCACTGGTTGGTGGAAGCGACCCGGAAGAACGCCTGCGCGCCGGTCAGCGGGAAACTGATGGCGTTGCTGGTCAGCCCGGTGAGCCAGTTCGTCTGCCACACCCCGCTCGCGAGGTCTTCCGTGCGGTCAATGCTGAAGGGCGAGTAGCCGCCTGTCCACGACAGCAAGACAAATTCGCCGTCGGTGGTGGCGGTGGTTTTCACCGGCGGCGGGGGCAGGTCCAGCCGGATGATGGTGCCGTTGAAGGGGCTGGTGCCGTTCAGGCCGCCGCGGTTGATGGGCCAATACATGCTGATGCGGCCAGTGGCGGGGTTCGTGTAAAAGGTGCCACTGTGGTATTGCGGCGACGCTCCGAGGGCGGCCCCGCCGTTGCGCTCGAAATCGGCCAGCTTGGTGAGGGTGTTGGCCTTCAGGTCGAATTTCACGAAGGCGCCCAAGTTTGACGTGCCGCCCGACAGGGTCGTGAAGTAAAGCGCGTCGTTGTAGAGCAGCGGGGTGCTGTAGGGCTGCGCGCCGAAATTGGTGCGGGCGACGGCATTGGTGACGAAGTTGAACAGGCTGGTCACCGTGCCGCTGCTGATTTCGTAACGGGCAAGGGAACCCGGGTTGGTGCTGACGCCGGCGGTGGTGAAATAGACGTGGTTGCCGCCGTCCCAGACCGGATTGCCGCCCGGGAAGGCGATGTGCCGGCCCGGATTTCCCGTCGGCAGATCCGCCAGTTGGGTGAAAACGGCGTTGGTGTTGGCATCAATGCTGAACTTGCCGAGGATGCCCGCCCCGTTGGGCGTGCCCAGGCCGGTGTTGGTGCCGCCCGAGAAGGTCAGGAACCAGTATTCGCCGGCAATGGGCACAATGCTGTTCCCGAGGGGGCCGCGGCCCGAGTTGGTGCCGTCCAGGGTGATGGCGTTGGTGATGAAGTTGTTGGGGATGTTGTAACGCACCACGGTGCCGTAGTTCGTCGCGCCGTTCGGAGCCAGCCCGCCCGAGGTGGTGGTGAACCACAAGTCTTCTCCGACCAGCAGCGGGGTGGACTGCGGATCGCGACCAATCGGTCCCAGCACGAAATCATAAACCTTGGTGATCGTGTAGGGCGCGTTTGTCGCCACCGAGACGAGCGTGCCGCGGTTGTCCGCGCCGCCCGCCGAGGTGGTGAACCACACCTTGCCGTCCGCCAGCGTCAGCGAGGACTGCGGGTTGCGTCCCGTGATGTTGTCGAGGCTGACGAGCTGCGTGATGTTTGTGGTCACCGGATCAAACGCAAAGACCCCGCCGGCATCGTTGACCCCGCCATTGAACGTGGTGAACCAGAGGTTGGTGCCAACCTGCGTAAACTGGCAGCGCGGAATCCGCGGCCCGAAGGCCACCCCGAAAGGGTCCAGGCCGGTGACGAAGTCCACGACCTTGACGACCGATTGGGCCGGAGCCAGCGCGGGCAGGAGCAGCCCGACCAGCAGCAGGAGGGTAATCCGGTGCCGCCGACTGGCCCGGCGGGCAGGTTGGGATGGGAATGTTTGGGTTGGGTTGGTTGGGTTGGGTTTCATCTTCGGACCTTCTTTTTCGATTGTTGCTCTACTGGTATTCATTAGGCGGTTGGCCCGTCAAGCGGGATTTCACCAGCGTCGGGCAGCCAAATTGTTGCCGGAACGCGGGCTGTCCGCCACCGGTCCGTTGCGAAAGATTGGCGGTGGGTTGCGGTGGAAAGGCGGGAAGGAAGGCCTCGCCCGGCGTCACAGATACCGGGCCAGGAGGGGCCGCAATTCACGCACCGTCCGGGCGGGCCAGAGTTGGCGGTCGGTCATGATGGCGTTCTTCAGCGCGCGGTGGCTCTTGAAGTTTGGTTCGGCGGGAATGCGGGGAATGGCTTCGAGAATGAGCCGGCGGGCCGTGTGAGCGTTGCGGTGGAGGCAGTCCATGACCATCTCGACGGTGACGTGGTCGTGGGCCTCGTTCCAGCAGTCGTAGTCGGTCACCATCGCCATCGTGGCGTAGGCGATCTCCGCCTCGCGGGCGCATTTGGCCTCGCCGAGGTTGGTCATGCCGATGACGCTGTAACCGGCGCGATGGTTGGCCAGCGACTCGGCGCGGGTGCTGAAGGCGGGGCCTTCCATGTTGACGTAGGTGCCGCCCTCGTGCGCGCGCACCCGGCAGGCTTGCGCCGCCGCCCGCAAAATGGAACGCAACCCCTCGCAAACGGGATGGGCAAACGCGATGTGCGCCACGATGCCGCGTCCGAAAAAAGTATGCTCCGGCCCGCGCTTGGTGCGGTCCACGAACTGGTCCACCAGCACGACGTGACCGGGCTTGAACTTCGCCTGCAATGAGCCGACGGCGCTGACGCTGAGGATCCAGGCCACGCCCAGTTTTTTCATCGCCCAGATGTTGGCGCGGTGGTTCAACTCGTGCGGCAGGATGCGGTGCCCGCGCGCGTGCCGGGCCAGAAAGACCACCTCGCGCCCGGCGATGCGCCCGGTCAAAAGGTCGTCGGAAGTCGGGCCGAACGGCGTCTTCACCTTCACCCACTTCTGATGGGTGAAGCCGTCAATCTGGTAAAGGCCGGTGCCGCCGATGATGCCGATGCGATGCGGTGTCTGCATGGCGCGCATCATTCGTCCGGCTGCGGAACGCGGCAAGGAAGTTTCTTGGTCGGCCGCCCGGCCGCCCGCGGGCCGGCGCGACCTGCTGCCGTGGACGGGCTTGTCGCAGCAAAACGGCGGACGGATGGCCCCGTCCGCCTCGCGTGGGACGGAGGGGCAACCGGCTCAGTAGCGGTAGTGCTCGGGTTTGTAGGGGCCGTCCACCGGCACGCCGAGGTAATCGGCCTGGGCCTTGGTGAGCCGGGTCAGCTTGACGCCGATCTTTTCCAGGTGCAGGCGGGCGACTTCCTCGTCGAGCTTCTTGGGCAGGCGATAGACGGTCTTCTGGTATTTGTCCTGGTTGGCCCAGAGGTCAATCTGCGCGAGGGTCTGGTTGGTGAAGCTGTTCGACATCACGAAGCTGGGGTGGCCGGTGGCGCAGCCGAGATTCACCAGCCGGCCTTCGGCCAGCAGGTAAATGCTGCGGCCGTTGGGGAGGTGATAGCGGTCATATTGCGGCTTGATGTTCTCGATGCGGACCCCCTTCGTCTTCTTGAGCTTGTCCACCTGGATCTCGTTGTCGAAGTGGCCGATGTTACACACGATCGCCTGGTCCTTCATCTTGAGGATGTGGTCCACGGTGATGATGTCGCAGTTGCCGGTGGTGGTCACGTAGATGTCACCGGTGCCGAGCGTGCTCTCGATGGTGTTGACCTCGAAACCTTCCATCGCGGCTTGCAGCGCGTTGATGGGGTCAATCTCGGTGACGATGACGCGGGCGCCGTAGGCGCGGAGCGAATGCGCCGAGCCTTTGCCGACGTCGCCGTAGCCGCAGACGACGGCGACCTTGCCGGCGATCATCACGTCGGTGGCGCGTTTGAGGCCGTCGGCCAGCGATTCGCGGCAGCCGTAGAGGTTGTCGAACTTGGACTTGGTGACGGAGTCGTTCACGTTGATGGCGGGGACGAGCAGCTTGCCCTGTTCGGCGAGCTGGTAGAGGCGGTGGACGCCGGTGGTGGTCTCTTCGGAGACGCCCTTCCAGTCCTTCACGATCCTGGTCCAGATGCCGGGCTTCTCCTTGGCGAGGCGGCGGAGCAGGGCCTTCACGACGGAGACTTCATGGCTGTCGCCCTTGGTTTCGTAGGCCCACTTGGAACCCTTTTCGAGTTCGTAGCCTTTGTGGATGAGCAAGGTCACGTCGCCGCCGTCGTCCACAACGAGCTGCGGGCCGTGGTCGCCGGGGAAGAGAATCGCCTTGAGGGTGAGTTCCCAATATTCCTCCAGCGTTTCGCCCTTCCACGCGAACACCGGAGTGCCGGTCGCCGCGATGGCGGCGGCGGCGTGGTCCTGCGTGGAGAAGATGTTGCACGAGGCCCAGCGGACGTTCGCGCCGAGGGCGGCGAGCGTCTCGATGAGCACGGCGGTCTGGATCGTCATGTGCAACGAGCCGGTGATGCGGACGCCCTTGAGGGGCTGCTGCTTCGCATACTTTTTGCGCACGGCCATGAGCCCGGGCATTTCGTGCTCGGCGACGGCGATTTCTTTGCGGCCCCATTCGGCGAGCGCGATGTCGCGGACGATGTAGTCGGCGCCGGCGGGCGTCTGGGCGGCGAACTTGGGCAGGTTGGGCAGGGCGGCGCTCGCCTCAGCGAGCACGGCGGCAGCGGTGGCTTTCCTGGAGGCAGGCATGAATTTGAAATGGTTGCGGAACTGAATGGTTGGACGAATTGCCCTCACCCGGCCTGTCGGCCACCCTCTCCCCATGGGATGGGGAGAGGGCTGGGATGAGTGGGGGGTTAGATCGCTTTGAGCAACGCCGCGACCTTGTTCGTCGCTTCCCAGGTGAGGTCTTTGTCACTTTTGCCGAAGTGACCATAGTTGGTCGTCTTCGAGTAGATGGGGCGGAGCAGGTTCAGTTGCGCGACGATGTCGGCCGGCTTGAAGCTGAAAGTGGCCTGCACGGCCTTGAGGATTTTCGCGTCGCTGACGCTGCCGGTGCCGAAGGTGTCAATGTGGACGCTGACGGGGCGGGGATGGCCGATGGCATAGGCGAACTGGACTTCGCACCTGGCGGCCAGCTTGGCGGCCACGATGTTTTTGGCCACCCAGCGGCCCATGTAGGCGGCGCTGCGGTCCACCTTGGAGGGGTCCTTGCCGGAGAACGCCCCGCCGCCGTGACGGCCCGTGCCGCCGTAGGTGTCCACAATGATCTTGCGACCGGTCAGGCCGCTGTCGCCCTGCGGCCCGCCCACAACGAAGCGGCCAGTGGGGTTGATGAGGCACTCGGTCTGGCGGGTCAACAGCCGCGCGGGCAGCACCTTCCGGATGACCTGCTCGATGCAGAATTTTTCAATCTCCGCATGCGCCACATCGTCCGTGTGCTGCGTGGAGATCACGACGTTGGTGATGCGGGTCGGCTTGCCGTCCACGTATTCCACGGAGACCTGCGACTTCGCGTCGGGGCGAAGCCAGGGCACCAGCGGCGTGCCGTCTTTTTTCCGGGCCTTGCGCAACCGCGTCAATTCGCGCCCGAGGCGGTGCGCGAACATGATCGGCGCGGGCATGAGTTCGGGCGTCTCGTTGCAGGCGTAGCCGAACATGATGCCCTGGTCGCCCGCGCCCTGTTCGGCGGTCTTCTTGCCCTTGGCCTTCCGGGCGTCCACCCCTTGCGCGATGTCCGGCGACTGCGTGGTCAGAAAGTTGTTGATGAAAACCTTGTCCGCGTGGAACACGTCATCGTCATTGACGTAGCCGATGCCGCGGATGGCGTTGCGGACGACGGCACCGATGTTGATGACGGTGTCGAGCGGCTTGGTGGTGCCGGTGGCGCGGTCCTGCAGCCTGGGGATGGTGATCTCCCCGCCCACGACGACCTGGTTGCTTTTCACAAAGGTTTCGCACGCCACGCGGCTGGTGCGGTCCACCGCGAGGCAGGCGTCCAGGATGGCGTCGGAAATCGTGTCGGCCACTTTGTCCGGATGGCCTTCGCCGACGGACTCGGAAGAGAAGATGTAACGGTTGCTCATGGGGCTGCAGGGTTGAATATAACGTATTGACGTATCAGGATAGGATGATATATGATTACAACATGCAGGTCAAAGAAAAAAAATTCAATCCTGCCAGCAATGGCAATTTTGACCCCGAACGCCTGGCACGCATCATCCTGCGGCGCCTCCAGAAAGACGGTTCGTTCCTCATCAATGGCGATGGTGAGGAGGCCGTGCCGCAGTCCTTCGTCATCCCACCGGCGGAGGAACCCTACCTCCACCGCATGCCGGACCCGGGTGAACGGGAACGCCGACGCGCCTTGCACGACCTGGCCCTGGAGGCACTGACCGTCGCCCGGGATTTGCGGCCGGTTTGGAGAGGGGCCTTGAAGACGCTCGAACAGTTCTGCGCCGGGCACGGCGATTTCCGGGATTTAATCATCGCCCGGCTGTCAATGAAGGCGGCCCTGTCCGGCGTTTACATCGGGCTGAAAGCCGGGTGTGCCAATGCGCCGGCGGCATTGGCTGTTTACCACGCTTGCGACCCCAACTTGGAGACGGCCATGCGGCGAACCAAGTCCTGTCATGCCCAGACCATGGAGTTTGCGGCGGCGAGGGCGGAGCAACGCGGAACGGGCGGAAACCCATAGCATGTCCGCCGCCCTCAAATCCCTCCGCGCGCTGTCCGACCCGACGCGGTTGCGGCTGGTGGCGCTGCTGGAGCGCGAGGAATTGTCGGTGAACGAACTCCAGGAAGTGACCCGCCTCGGACAATCGCGCATCTCGACGCACCTGGGCCAGCTCCAGGATGCCGGGCTGGTGCAATCGCGCCGCGAGGGCAAGCGGACGTTTTATCGGATCCACCCGCAGGCGGATGCGACGGCGGCGGAGTTCATTCAACTGGCCATCCGGGGTGCGAAGGAAATGCCCGAGCACGCCGGGGACCAAATCAATTTGAAGCGCCTGCTCGCCCGTCGGCAAGCGCAGGCGGAGATTTATTTTCACCAGGTGGCCGGGCGGTTCGACCGCGTGTATGGACCGGGGCGGTCCTGGCAGGCGTTTGGGCATTTGCTGCTGCGCATCGTGCCGCCGCTGGTGGTCGCGGACCTGGGCGCGGGGGAGGGGCTGTTGAGCGAGCTGCTCGCGCGTCGCTGCAAGCAGGTCATCGCCGTGGACAACTCGGAAAAGATCGTGGAATTCGGCGCGAAGAAGGCAAAAAAGAACGGACTGAAGAACCTGGAGTTCCGGCTGGGCGATCTGCAAAGCCCGCCCATCGAACCGGACAGCGTGGACCTCGTGATCCTGAGCCAGGCGCTGCATCATGCCGAAAATCCGGCACACGCGCTGAAGGCGTCGCACCGTCTGCTGAAGCCGGGCGGGCAGGCGATGATTCTGGACTTGCGGAAGCACCAGTTCGAAAAGGCGCGCGAGTTTTACGGGGACCGCTGGCTGGGGTTTGCGGAAAGCGATTTGCACCGCTGGCTGGAGGAGGCGGGCTTCAAGCAGATCGAGATCAGCACCGTTGCGCGTGAAGAAGAGCCGCCGCACTTCGAGACCCTGCTCGCCAGTGGGATGAAGTGAAGCCGGCCCGGCCGTCCTGCTCACCCCGGATATTTCAGACTCCGGGGCCGGGGTGCCGGTTGGTAACCGGCTTCTCGCGGTAAAACATCCCAAGCCGGTCACAGACCGGCGCTCCGCTCGGTCGGCATTTCGCGCGGGGTGTGAAATGTCCGGCTCAACGGGCGGCCCCGGTCCCGTCCCCGTCGAGAAACACAATCCTGGGCGCTGACGGCTTGGCCGCCGCCATCCGGTCCATCAACGTCGGCGCGGGCGGGGCGGTGGCCGCGGGCGCTTCGGCCCGTGCCGGTCCGCCCAAGGCCGAACGCAGCGCGCCCTCCACAAGCTGGGCGCAGTGAATCTTCATCGGCGGCAGCGGCCCCAGTTCGCCGGCCAGTTGCTCGGTCTTCAGGGCGAGCGCCTCGGCGGCGGTCTTCCCGCGAATCAACTCCGTTGCGAGACTGGCCACCGCAATGGCTGTTTCGCACCCAAAGGACTGGAACGTGGCGCGGTCAATCACCTTGCGCCCGTTCTCCTCGCGGAACTTCACCCAGAGCCGCAGCATTTCGCCGCAGTCGGAATTGCCCACGGTTCCGACCGCGTCAGCGTCGGGCAATTCACCGAGGTTTTGGGGACGGGCGAGGGCGGCTTGGAGGCGTTCTTGCAAGGGGTCGTTCATGGTCGTTCGGTGTGGCACTAATGGGAAAAACGGAAAGCGCCGCGGTGAAATCATCCGAGACGATAACGGCGCACGGTGGGGTCCACCTCCTGCGACCACGCATCAATGCCGCCCCGCAGGCAACGGATATTCTGGAGGCCGTGGCCGGCGAAATACGCCGCCGCATCCAGCGCGTGGCGGCCCTGGTGATCCACGATGACGATGGGGCGGGTGTTTGTGCCTGCGGCCAGCAACTCCTGCATCACGGTCTGCGACAGCAGCACGGAGCCGGGGATGTGGACCGCCTCGAACTCCTCCCGCGAGCGGATGTCCACCAGCAAGAGGTCCGGCTCGGTCGTGCGCCGCCGGGCCAGTTCCTGTGGCTCGATCAAGACCCGGTGGTCTTCGGCATGACTGGCGCGCAGGTGCGCCAGCACCTCAGCGACTGGCAGGTTGCCGTTGCGCGCGCAAACTTCCGCCAGCGTTTCCGTCGGCTGAAAACCGCAACTGCTGCACCCGCCGACATGATAGCGGCGGAACAGCGCCCGTTGCGCGCCGGGAAACGCCGCCAACACCGCGCTCATCGGCGAGGCGCCGGAAAGTTCGGTTTCGTTCATCACGCGCAATCTGCCCGCACCCCGCCCGCCTGTCCACTCCGGCGCACCAACAAGATGCCCTGCTCCGTCCGCACCGGCCGCCGCAGGAGAATGCCGGAATGGGAACCTTGCCAAACCTGCCGCCCTCCGTTGAAATCCCGCCCACTGAAATGAACCGCATCTTCGTCACCGGCGCCGCCGGATTCATTGGCAGCAGTCTCGTGGACCGCCTCCTGGCGGACGGCAAAACCGTCGTCGGGTGGGATAATTTTTCCACCGGCCAGGAACCCTTCCTGGCCGGCGCGTTGAAACATCCCAACTTCAAGCTCCTGCGCGGCGACAATCTGGACTTTCCCGCTTTGACGGCGGCGATGGCCGGTTGCGACACGGTGCTGCATCTTGCCGCCAACGCCGACGTGCGCTTCGGCTTGAACCATCCGCGCAAGGATTTCGAGCACAACACCACCGCCACCTTCAACGTCCTCGAGGCCATGCGCGCCAACGGCATCCAACGCATCGCCTTCAGCTCCACCGGCAGCGTCTATGGCGAGGCGGACATCCTTCCCACGCCGGAGAACGCGCCGTTCCCCATCCAGACCTCGCTCTATGCCGCGTCGAAGGTCGCCGGCGAGACGCTCATTCACAGCTATTGCGAGGGCTACGGTTTTGAGGGCTACATCTTTCGCTTCGTCTCGATCCTGGGCGAACGCTACACGCACGGCCACGTGTTCGATTTCTACAAGCAGTTGATGGACCATCCGGGCCATTTGCGCGTGCTGGGCGACGGCTCGCAGCGCAAGAGCTACCTCTACGTCGGCGACTGCGTGAACGCCATCCTGCACGTGATGCGCGCCGGCACCGCCCTCCGGGCGAAGCACCGCGTGGAGACCTACAACCTCGGCACGGAGGAATACGTGCAGGTCAACGACTCGATCCGCTTCATCTGCCGCGCGCTCGGGCTCCAGCCCCGGTTGGAATACACCGGCGGCAACAAGGGCTGGATCGGCGACAACCCGTTCATCTTCCTCGACACCAAAAAAATCCGCGCCACCGGGTGGAAAACCACGCTGACGATCGAGCAGGGCATCGTGCGGACGCTCGAATGGTTGCGGGCGAACACGTGGGTTTACGAAACCAGAAAATCATAATCGTAATCTTACTCCTACTCTTATTCCCCCTCCGGCCCGGCGAAGGGATTAAGATTACGATTAAGAGTAAGATTAAGAACCGAAGAATGAACATCACAGTTCTGGGACTTTGGCATCTTGGGTGTGTGACGGCCTCCTGTTGCGCCAAACACTTTCGCGTCACCGGCCTCGATTTTGACGCGCCGACCATCGCCAGGTTGAGTGGCGGCAAGGCGCCGTTGTTCGAGCCGGGCTTGGATGACCTGATCGCCGCCGGGCTGGCCGCGAAAAACCTCTCCTTCACCACAGACGCCGCCAATGCCTGCGCGAACGCCGACCTCCTCTGGCTCTGCCACGACACGCCGGTGAACGACGACGACGAATCGGACGTGGACTTTGTGCTTGGCCATCTGCGCCGCGCCCTGCCGCATCTGCCCGAAGGCGCGTTGGTCCTCATCTCGTCGCAACTGCCCGTCGGCACCTGCGCCAGGCTGGAGGCGGAGTTCCCCCGATTCCACTTCGCCTGCTCGCCCGAGAACCTGCGCCTCGGCAAGGCCATCGAAGTGTTCTGCCAGGCCGACCGCTTCATCGTCGGCATCCGCAATGACGCCAGACGCGCGTTGCTGGAGAGGCTTTTCGCGCCGTTCACGTCGCAGGTCATCTTCATGCGCACGGAATCGGCGGAGATGGTGAAGCACGCGCTCAACGCCTTCCTCGCCGTGAGCGTGACCTTCATCAACGAGATCGCCCGCCTCTGCGAACACGTCGGCGCGGACGCGAAGGAAGTCTCCGTCGGACTCAAAAGCGACCTCCGCATCGGTCCCAAGGCGTATCTCGGACCGGGCGGCCCGTTCGCGGGCGGCACGCTGGCCCGCGACGTCGTCACGCTCACGAAACTCGGCGCGGCGAAGGGCGAAGCGCTCGCGCTCATCCCGGCCATCAAACAGAGCAACGACGGCCACCGCCGCTGGGTGTTCCACCGGCTGCGTTCGCGCCTCGGCGAATTGCGCGGCAAGACCGTCGCCGTGCTGGGACTTGCCTACAAGCCCGGCACCGACACGCTGCGCCGCAGTGCGGCGGTGGAATTGTGCGAGGCGCTGCTCAAGGCGGGCTGCGCGGTGCGCGCGTTCGATCCGGTCGTGAAGCAGTTGCCGACGGAACTCGGCGGCGTCACGCTCGCCCGTTCCGTGGCCGGGGCATTGCGCGGCGCGGATGCGGCGGCGGTTTGCACCGAATGGCCGGAGTTCCGGCAGGCGGACTGGCCCGCAGCCGTCGCCGCCATGCGCGGGCGCGTCATCGTGGACGCCAACCGATTTCTGGAAAAGGAATTGAAAGCCGCCGCCGGCGTCGAACATCTTTCCGTCGGACGCCCCTGAACTGAACCGCGAATGCACACGAATACACACGCGTGCCCCTCACCCCGTCCCTCCCCCCATCCGATGGGGAAAGGGTGCCGGATGCGGGGATGCCCGGCTGCATTCACGCGCGTTACGCTGATCCGTGTCCATCCGTGTCCATCCGTGGTTCCTTTTCCCGCATGAAACTCAACGGCCTCAACGCCCTCATCACCGGCGGCAGCCAGGGTCTCGGCAAAGCCATCGCCGAGCATTATCTCCGCGAGGGCGCAAACATCGTCCTCTGCGCCCGCAACGCCAACGAACTCGCCGCCTCCCGCGACGAACTCGCCCGGCTCGCCGGCGCGGGCCAGAAAGTTCTCGCCAAGTCTTGCGACGTTTCCTCCGAGGCGCAGGTCAACGAACTGGTCGCTTACACGCTTGCCGAATTGGTCTCGCTGCACGCGCTCGTGTTGAACGCGGGTGTTTATGGGCCGATGGGACCGACGGAGTCCGTGGACCTTGCCGAGTGGCGGCGCGCGGTGGACATCAATCTCTACGGCGTGCTGCTGCCGTGCCGCGCGGTGATCCCGCATTTCAAGTCGGCCAAACGCGGGAAGATTGTCATCCTCAGCGGCGGCGGCGCCACGAATCCGCTCCCGAACATCAGCGCCTACGCCGCCTCCAAGGCTGCGGTCGTGCGCCTGATGGAAACGCTCGCGGAGGAATTGAAGCCGTTCCACGTGGACGTGAACGCCATCGCGCCCGGCGCGCTCGCGACGCGGCTCGTGGATGAAGTGCTTGCCGCCGGCCCGGACAAAGTCGGCGCAGCGTTCTTCGAGAAGAACAAGCAGTGGAAAGAAAAGGGCGCGACGCCGCTGCACTTGGGCGCGGGTCTCGCCGTCTATCTCGCGAGCGCCGAGAGCAACGGCATCACCGGCAAGCTGATCAGCGCGCAATGGGACCCGTGGGCCACGCTGCACACGCGCCGCGACGAACTCGCGAAGAGCGACATCTACTGCCTGCGCCGCATCGTGCCGGAGGACCGCGGCCAGAAATGGGAAACGTGAAATCCGAAACGCGAAACCCGAAATCCGAAGGAACACCGCAAGCCGAATCCCGAAGGGGCGATTGGCTTGCGGGGCTTTCGATTCCCGGAGCTCGGACTTCTTTCGGGATTCGGGATTCGGAATTCGGATTCACTCAGATCACCTGCCATGCCTGCTGACACTTGCGCCTCGCCCCGCGTCGCCCTCATCGGCTGCGGCCTCATCGGCCAGAAGCGGTTGAACCACCTGCCACCCGGCAGCGTGACGGTGGCGTGCGACCTGGACCTCGATCGCGCCCGGAAACTCGCCGCGCAGAGCCAGGGCTGCGTCGCCACGGATTCCGTCGAGCAGGCGGTCAATTCGCCGAACGTGGACGTGGTCATGGTCGCCACGCTGAATGCCACGCTCACCCCCATCGCCCTGCAGGCCGTGCAGGCGGGCAAACATGTGCTCGTCGAGAAGCCGGGGGGCGTCAGCGTGGCGGAACTGGAGCGGTTGCAGGCGCTCGCCGCCCAGCGCGGCGCCCTGGTGCGCGTGGGCTACAATCATCGCTATCACCCGGCGTGCTTGAAGGCGTTGGAGATTTTCCGCAGCGGCGCGCTGGGGCCGATGATGTTCGTGCGCGGCCGTTACGGGCAGGGCGGGCGCGTCGGTTACGAAAAAGAATGGCGGGCGGATCCGAAGCTTTCCGGCGGCGGCGAGTTGATGGACCAGGGCGTCCACCTGATTGATCTCGCGGGCATTTTCCTCGGCGAGTTCACCAGCGTCGAAGGCCACGTGGCAACTTACTTCTGGAAGATGCCCGTGGACGACAACGCCTTTCTCAGCCTGCGCAACGCGACCGGCAACACCGCCTGGCTGCACGTCAGTTGCAGCGAGTGGAAGAACTTGTTCAGCCTCGAAATCTACGGGCGCGACGGCAAACTGCACTGGGAGGGCCTGGGCGGCAGCTACGGCCTGGAGCGGCTCACCTTTTACAAAATGCTTCCGCAAATGGGGCCGCCGGACACAACCATTTGGGAATACCCGCGCGGCGACGAGTCGTGGAAACTCGAGATGGCGGAGTTCTTCCAGGACATTCGGCTCCGGCGCCCGCCTGTGCCGGGCCTCAAGGAAGCCATTGCGGCACTGCGGGTCGTGGAGAAGCTCTATGCCCGTCGGCCATGATGGGGCATGCGTTTGGATGTCTGCTGATGGAATGGGAACTGACCCGTCAACGACGTTTTTGCCGTTCGATTGCGACGCCTGGGAGGGCCGCCAAAATGTCCCAAACGCCCGCACTTTTGCCCGTTAATATCGTTCTCGTAACTTTTTTGAAAAAACGGTTGCTGCCCCAATAGGTAGTGGCTAGTGTCGCCGCGTCCCCCAACCCGTTGGGGGATTGCCCCCTAAAAGCGCAGATAAAATCAGAATTTTTGGCGTTTTTTTGGGGTGTCGGCTGGCCCCTCGGGTTGAATACGGACAACCTGAATCGGACCCGCCATACAACCCTAAGTTTGTCTTTTGCTATGATTGATGCTCGTGATGAAGTAATGCCGTCGGCCCCGGTCAAGTCCACCCGCCGCAACCGCCCCGTGACGCCCGCGCGCCCCGTCTCCAAGAAGCCAGCCCGCCGGAGCACCCACCTCCCTGTTGAGCGCGTGTTCAGCAGCCCCCAGATCAGGCCGTTCGACCAGATCGAATGGGAACGCCGCACCGCCGAAATCACCGACGACTCGGGCAAGACCGTCTTCAAACAGGAAAACGTCGAGGTGCCCAAGACCTGGTCGCAGCTCGCCACCAAGGTGGTCTGCTCAAAATATTTCTACGGCGACCCCGCCAAGGCCGAGCGCGAACACTCCGTCAAGCAACTCATCCACCGCGTAACCCGCACCCTGGCCGACTGGGGCGTCAAAGACGGTTACTTCAGCAAGGAGGACGGCGAGGTGTTTTACGACGAACTCACCTGGCTGTGCGTCAATCAATATGGCGCGTTCAACTCCCCCGTGTGGTTCAACGTCGGCCTCTACCACCAATACGGCGTCGGCAAAAAATCCGACAAGGGCAACTGGTTCTACAACCGCCAGACCGGCGAGGCGGAACGCGCGAATTCGCAATACGAATACCCGCAGGGCAGCGCCTGTTTCATCCAGTCCGTGGAGGACAACATGGAGAGCATCATGCAGCTCGCCTACGCCGAGGCCATGCTCTTCAAGTTCGGCTCCGGCACCGGCACCGACCTCACGCCCATCCGCTCCAGCCGCGAGAAGCTTTCCGGCGGCGGCCGGCCCAGTGGCCCGATGAGCTTCCTGCGCGTCTATGACCAGGTGGCCAACGTCGTGAAGTCCGGCGGCAAGACCCGCCGCGCCGCCAAGATGAACACCATCCGCGACTGGCACGGGGACGTGGAGGAATTCATCACCGCCAAGATGACCGAGGAACGGAAGGCCTGGGCGCTCATCGAGCAGGGCTACGACGGCTCGTTCAACGGCGAGGCCTACGGCTCGGTCATGTATCAGAACGAAAACCTCTCCGTCCGCGTCTCCGACGAGTTCATGCAGGCCGCGGTGGACGGCCGCGAATGGTGGACCCGCTCCATCACCACCGGCCAGCCGCTCGAGAAGAAAAGCGCCTCGAAGCTGCTCGACCTGGTCGCCGAGGGCACGTGGGTGTGCGGCGACCCGGGCCTCCAATACGACGGGGCGATCCAGAAATGGCACACCTGCAAGGGCACCGAGCCCATCCACTCGACCAACCCCTGCAGCGAATACGTGTTCCTCAACAACACCGCCTGCAACCTCGCCTCGCTCAACCTGATGAAATTCAAACGCGCGGACGGCACGTTTGACGTCGAACGCTTCAAGGCCGCCGTGCGCATCTTCATCACCGCGCAGGAAATCCTGGTGGACAACGCCAGCTACCCCACCAAGGCCATCGCCGAGAACTCGCACATTTTCCGCACCCTGGGCCTCGGCTACGCCAACCTCGGCTCGCTGGTCATGAGCTACGGCCTGCCCTACGACAGCGACGAGGGCCGGGCCCTCGCCGGGGCCATCACCGCCATCATGACCGGCGAGGCCTACGCCCGGAGCGCCGAACTGGCCCGCACCCTGGGCGCGTTCCCCGGCTACCGCGACGCCCGTTGTTCCGGCGTGGCCACGCCGCTTCGCAAGGACAACGTCGAGTCCACCCTCGGCGTCATCCAGTTGCACCGCGCCGCCGTCGAGGACATCCACCCCAGCGCCGAGTTCGATTATCTCAAGGCCGAGGCCCGCCGCTGCTGGGACCGCGCCTATTCTCTGGGCCAGCAACACGGCTACCGCAACGCCCAGGTCACCGTGCTCGCCCCCACCGGCACCATTGCGTTCCTCATGGACTGCGACACCACCGGCGTCGAACCCGACATCGCGCTGGTGAAATACAAGCTGCTCGCCGGCGGCGGCATGCTCAAGATCGTCAACCGCGGCGTGGGCGACGCCCTCCATCGGCTTGGCTACAGCGAAGCGGAAACCGCCGCCATCCTGGCCCACGTCGAGAAACATGACACCATCGAAGACGTCGAGGAGGACGGCCAGGTCATCCGCTCCGGCCTCAAGCCCGAGCATCTGCCCGTGTTCGATTGCGCGTTCCGCGCCGCCAAGGGCCGGCGCAGCATCCATTACCTCGCGCACCTCAAGATGATGGCCGCCGCCCAGCCCTTCATCAGCGGTGCCATCAGCAAGACCGTCAACCTGCCCCACGAGGCGACGGTGCAGGACATCCGCAACGCCTACGTGGACGCCTGGCGCATGGGCCTCAAGTGCGTCGCCATCTACCGCGACGGCTCGAAACGCTCCCAGCCGCTCAACACCAGCAAAACCAACGAGGGCGGCGCCAAATCTTCCGGGGCGTCCGACACTTCCCGCCTCGAGGCGCGCATCCGCGAGCTTGAGACGATGGTCGAGCAGTTGCAGCGCGAGGCCGGCAAACCGCTTCGCCGCCGCCTCTCGGAAACCCGCCAGGCGCTCACCCACAAGTTCGACATCGCCGGCCACGAGGGTTACCTCACCGTGGGCCTGTTTGATGACGGCACGCCCGGCGAGCTGTTCATCACGATGGCCAAGGAAGGTTCGACCATTGGCGGATTGATGGACTCCATCGCGACGCTCACCAGCATGTCGTTCCAATACGGCGTGCCGCTGGAGGCGCTCGTGCGCAAGTTCTCGCACCAGCGGTTCGAGCCGAGCGGCTTCACCAAGAACCCGGAGATCCGCAACGCCTCCTCCATCACCGACTACGTCTTCCGCTGGCTGGCGTTCCAGTTCCTGCCCGGCTACCGCGACGCCCACGCGCCGGTGCGCGGCCAGCAGGAACTGCCCATGCCCGACCTCGCCGAGGAGATCAAACGCCGCGTCAACCGCCCCGTGCCGGAACTGCCCGTGGTGGACGACGACACCGATTACGTCAACATCAGCGCCGTCAAGACCCCCGCCGCGGCGAAGGCCGCGCCCGGACGTTACGAGGTGAAGAACCTCAGCGATTCCGTCGCCCACTTCCAGCAGGACGCCCCCACCTGCCCCAACTGCGGCCATGTGGCCGTCCGCAACGGCGCCTGCTACAAGTGCCTGAACTGCGGCGAAAGCCTCGGCTGCTCGTAAGCGCGCGTCATAGATGAATCACGAAGCCGGGGGGCGACCTCCGGCTTTGTTGTTTTTCCGAAAGTTCCAGGGGCGCATCTCCCTTTCTTGCAAGTCCGTTTCATATGTGTGCGGTGGTAGCGTCGGCAATCCTTGGCTGACGTGGAGCCGGGCTTCCCAGCCCGGCGGAAAGCAACGCCCGCCCGCACGGGGCGCTCGGCAAGTTCATG
>Ga0209381_1001122_pt1 | contig 47787 bp, 37 predicted proteins | sample DewCreD2012metaG_FD_184111 | JGI IMG/M metagenome (GOLD analysis project Ga0209381, IMG submission 184111) | Hot spring sediment bacterial and archeal communities from British Columbia, Canada, to study Microbial Dark Matter (Phase II) - Dewar... ... | reverse complement strand
GAGAGCGCGGCTGCTGGCGGCGAGTCCTCATAGTTGCTCGCCGCAAAGCCGGCTCCGCTACATAGAGGACTCGCCTGGCGCGCCGCGAAAGGATCACAAGAAACAGCGGGGATCATGGTTGTGTGGATGACTTCATCGCAAGATGAAGGGATTGCCTGCAATCCCTTCTTGATAGCGGATTCAGCCGAAGCCCGACCGCCGTCAAGGGCGAGCGGAGCGAGTCCTGCAGGGATCGCAGACCCTTGACGGCAAAGGTCGGGCGAAGGCTATTCAGGCGCGAGGCCGCTGGCTCTGGTTGGCCCCGGCCTCGCGCGATGGGGATGGCATGGGCGCGAACGCGCTGGCTCTGTGGGGCCCCGCGTTCGCGCGATCTGGGTTGTTGAGGCGCGAGGGCGCTGGCTCTGGTTGACCCCGGCCTTGCGCGCTTGGATGGTTTGAGCGTAAGGCGCGGGTCGTTTAATTGTCAGGTCAGAGGAACAAGCCGGGACGTGCGAGATGGAGGGTGTTGCGGGCGGTCAGGGAGGGAGCGCGTCTTCCAGAGTGCAGTCGAAGCGCGCGGTGAGGAAGCGGCCGTTATCGAACTTGAAGCCGCACTTGCCCTTGAAGGGCTTCCCCACCTCGTCGCCGCCTTCCTTGATTTCGCACTTGCCGTCTTCCACCGCGGGCCACCCGCCGGCGCCCTCGGCGATGATGACCCGGTCGAAGAGATCGGGCGGCACGATCACCTGGCCTTCGATCTTGTCCGTGCCCGGGAACTCCATGGACAGGCGCGCGGTCCACTGCCTCCCGGCGTCCTCGACGATGAGGTAGTGGACCACGATGGCGCGCGGGGTGGACCCCATCTGGGGATAGAAGTCGCACTCGATCCGGTTGTAATCGCAACTGCGCAGATCGCACTCCGAGCCCTCCAGGGCCCGTTCGCTGCCGCAGCCAATCGCGGCGATGCCGAGGACGAGACAGAAGGAGACGGTTCGAATCACAGTGTACCTCCTGGGATGAGCGTCGGCCGGTTCACTGCCAGGTGCCGAGCTGGAACATGACCTGCTCCTTGGGCTCGTTGGTGCCGGGATCGGTCCAGTTGTAGGAGTAGGCCACGCCCACCGTGCCGTCGGGAAGCACCCCGGCGGACAGGTGGCGGCCGTCGAAGGCCACGTTGTCGCGGGAGACGTTGGTTTTCTTCCACTTGGCCTGGACGCCCAGCTCGTCGGGATACTTGCCCGCGAAGATCGCGAACTTCACGCCGTCCTGGTTGCGGTTGCAGTTGAGAGAGTTCGGGTTGTAGTCGCTGCAGCGGTAGTACACCACCTCGGGCATGCCGCTGATGGGATCGAACATGAGCTTGGGAGACATTCCGGTCGCGCCGTCGCCGTCGATGACGCCGCGGGTCCAGTGGCGCCCGTCGGTGCTGTGGGCGATGGCCAGGTTTTTCTTGTTGAGGTCGAAGTAGGCCACCAGGAAACGGCCCTGGGGGTCGATGGCCAGCGAGATGGAGCCGTCGGGCAGAATGCCGTCCACGCACGAGATGAGGTTGGAGCAGCGGTTGGCGATGCACACCTGGCCGTCCGGGCAGCTGTCCTGGAGATTCTGCGTGCACAGGGCAGCGACGGCGCATTGATTTTGGCCCTGGGGCGGGGGAGGAGGGTCCCAGGCCCCGTTGACCCAGCGGGAGAAATAGATGGCGCCGTTCTTTCCGTTGTAGGTGGCCACCGCCGGCGCGCCGTCCGGCCCGAAGGCCAGCGAGTTGAAGTCGCCGCTGCCGCGTCCCAGATCCACCCAGCGCTTGGTGCCGAAGTTGGCGCCCTCGGCGTATTCCAGATCGCTCATGTCCTGGTCGGTCTGGGCGTAACACAGGTGCAGATCGCGCCACACCACCCCGAGCTTGCCATCCGGCGCCTTGGCCATGGAGGGCCACAACCCGACCAGGTCGCCGGTGTCGCACAGGCCCTGCATGACCGGGCAGTCGGCTCCGGCCACGGCCTCGCTGGACATGGCCACCGAGACGGTCGGGGTCCAGCCGCCTCCGCCGCCGCGGCGGGCGGTGATGAGATCGCTGCCGCCGCAGCACTGGGAGGCGTCGGCGCCGCCCAGATACGCCAGCACCGGGGTGTTCCCGTCGAACAGGAGCGAGATGCCGGAGTTGAGCTCGGAGGAGTAGTCGGCCACGTCCTCGGGGTGCCAGGCGCTGCCGTCGTAGGTCGCGTAGCGCACGTGGTCCACCTGGATCTCGATCTGCATGCCGCCGGGATGGCTGTTGCACATCACCTTGCTCGAGCCGCGGGCGAAATAGGCCACCGCGAAGCGCCCGTCCGGCGTCGGGGACAGCGAGAGCTGCTGCCCGGCCTGGCGGTCGTCCACCACTTGACGGTCCGAGAAGGAAATGACCCGCGTCGCGACCGTGTCGCCGCCTTCGTCGGTCCCGTCCTGGGCGTCGGGGACGTCGTTGCCGTCGGGTTGCCCGCCGCTGCTGGAACACGAGCCGAGGAGCCACATTGCCGCCGCCAGCAAAAGAATGATCGCGCGCATTCTTGGCCTCCGTGTGCGGATTCGTCTCATGCTACCGCCCGCGCCAGGCGAGGTCAAATGCGGATGCGCAAAACGTTTGCCTTTCGCCGGGCGACCATATACAGTCCGCACCCGACGGGTGCCAGGTCGGCTGCACCCCAAGCCAGAAAGGGAACGCCATGAACTGCAAGCGTCTTTCCGGTATGTTGGTTCTCCTGGGCGTCGCGCTCTCGGTGGTGTCGTACGCCGATGAGCAGACCCCGTCGGATCCGTTCGAGGGAAAGAAACGCTGCTACGCCAACTGCGATCCGGCCGGCAATTTGCAGATCGACCTCGCCGTGGGTATGCCGGTGAGCAACGACGGCGCCGGCGTGATCCCGAACCTGACGGCGAAGTACCGTCTGATCCGCTACCTCGATCTCGACCTGGGGTTCGGGTACACGGTGGCCGACACCGGCGACGGTTTTCCCGGAAACTTCCGTATCGGAGCCTCTTCCGTGGTGACCCTCGGCGGCGCCGGCGGCCCGGCGCTCGTCCTGGGCGGCCGGCTCGGCCTGGGCATCAACCCGTTCGACATCGGGTCGGACGAAGGCAAGGCCCACGCCGCGGCGGTCGGCCTGGTCGCTTCGCGGGACCCGTTGTTCATGGCGCCGGCATCCTTCGTGATCGAGCCCCAGGCCTTCGGCCAGGTCTCCCTGGGCGGCTCGGCGCTGAAGTTCTCGCTGGGACCGGCCTTCGGCATTCCCACTCAGGACGGCGATACCCGCGACACCACGACGGGGCTGGTCTATGCCCTCCACCTGAGCGGCGGATTCGGGGGGCGCGACGGGTTGTTCCTGGTCAACGCCGGGCTCCGTGGGCTCAAGGACTTCGACGGCGCCGAGGAGAACAACGCCTCGCTGGAACTGGGGCTGGGCATCTGGCTTCGCTCGCTGCAGCTTGCCGCATCGGTCGGCGTGAGCGTCCCCATCGACGGCCTCAAGGCCGACCAGTCGGCGATCATCCTGCTTTCGTTCGCCTGGAAGACCAACATCTTTGGAGAAGATCCCTCGCCGCTCTACATCGCGCGCTAGCTCCCGCGCCATCTCCGGGTCGATCCCCTCAATCTGTCCCGTATCTGAGTCGCGATCCTGCCGGGTGCCTGTCGGTCGCGCCGGGGCCAGAGGCCGTGACCGCCAGCGGGCGCGCACGATATCTCGCGGGGGATGCGCCTAGCGGGAGTACTCCACCTGCGGGGGCGGCGGCTCGGCCGAGAGGTGCGCATCCAACCAGTCGCCCGACGCCTCTCCGATGCGGATCCCGGCAATCCGGCCGCCTCGCCCCAGGGTGACGACCGTCGGATAGCCGTCCACCCTCCAGGCCGAGGCCGCCTCGCCGCTCTCGTCGGCGAGGAACCCGATGCCGTTCCAGCCCTTCTCGCGCACGAAATCAGAGACTTCCTGGCGAGGGGCCCCCACGTGGACCGCCAGCACCTTGACCCGCGGGTGGAGGCGCGCCCATTCGATGAGCTCCGGCATGGAGTGCACGCACACCGGACACCAGGTCGCCCAGAACTGAACGACCACCGGTGTGTCCGCAAAGTCCGCCGACGCCACCCGATGTCCGTCCGCGAGATCGACGCCGAGGATAGCGGGCGCCGGGTCGCCACGCGAGAGCGGCCGCAAATCGTCGTAATGGTGCACCACGCCGAAGATCCCCGCACCGAGCGCAAGCGCCCAGACGCCGGCCAGCAACCCGCCGGCCTGGCGCGGGGAGAGGAACAACGGGCGGTCGGCGCCGGGGACCTGCATGGCCGCGCGCACGAACACCCAGGCCAGCGCCAGGCTCCAACCGTAGGAGAGCGCCAGGCGGAGCGCGATGTCGAGAGCCGAGAAGTGGTTTGCCAGGAACCACCCCAGCGACACGTGCGGCAAGTACGGCACGAAAACACCGGCCGCCAGCAAGGCCTGGCCGATGAGCCCCATGACGCCGGTCGGGAGCCACACAAACAGCGCGGCGGGCACGAGCAGGTCCAGCGCCGCCGCACGGCGGCGGAGCCTGAGATAGCCTGCCACGGCCAGACCGAACCCGGTGCAGAAAAGGAGCGGCAGCGCCGCGAAGTCCACCAGCGCCATCACCAGACGCTGAAAAAGATAGTATCCGCCCCGGTCGCTGGCGAGCAGGACTCGCACGATGTTCAGCGGCTGAGTGGCAATCCAGAAGAGCGCCATCAGGCGAAAAAAATGCCAAAACCCCGGCGGATCCTCGATCAGGGAGGCGAACGTCCGCCTCGGGGCCGCCAGCACGCCACCGGCCTGTTCCAGCCATCTCATCGCCGCTTCTCCTCGACGCCCCCTTTTGACTCGCGAAATATGGTCTGCTACACTCCAACCGTCAAGTTGGCCCACCATCAATGAAACCAGTCTTTACCGAACGCAAACCGGCCTCGAACACGCAGATCCGCAATTATTTCGACCTGCTCAAGGCCGATCCGCGCTCGCGGGTGTTCGCGCCGCTCGCCGAGGCCCTCATCCGCCGAGGGAGATTGCAGGACGCCGACCAGATCTGCCGGCTGGGCCTCGAGGCCAACCCCGACTTCGCGGACGGGCACCTGGCCTATGCCCGGGTGTTGTTCTATCTCTTCCGCTATATGGAGTGCCTGCGCGAAGTGAAGCTCACCCTGGCCCTGGATCCGAAGAACGCGGAGGCCTATGCCATCGCGGCCGACGTGTTTCTGGCCCGCAGCCAGCACCAGGCGGCGGTGGATGCCTGTCTGCGGGCGCTGGACATCGATCCCGACAACGGAGATGCCCGGCGCATCCTCGACCGCCTGTCGGCCGAGGGACATGTGGCGGGCTCGCCGAAGGCGCCGGCAGCGAAGGCGGGCGCCACCGGGATCCGGGCCGTGGCCGCCACCTCGCCGGGCCGGCGGTTGGTGGACAGCAAACCGCCGGGGCTCACCGATCCGTTCAAGCAGCTCATCGAGGAAGTGGGCCGCGCCGCCGAGTCTCGCCTGAGCGATTCGGAGCAGCCCTTCACCGCTCCCGGCGACGACGACCTCGACATCCCGACCAAGAAGGAGGTCCGTGCCTCCCGGCCTTCGCCGTCGCCGACGCCCATTCCGGCGCTGCCGCCCCGGCCGGCCCGGCCGCCCACGCCGGCTCCAGCGACGGCGGACCTCTTGGCCGAAATTCCGCCGGCGGCAATCTCGGCGGAGGCGCCGGTGCCCGCCGCGGCTCCGCTTCCGCCGGCGCCATTGCCGCCGATGCCCGCTGCGCCGGCCGGAATCCCGCCGAGGCCCGTGCCCGTGGCGGCGGACGGCGCGCTGGCGCTGTCGCTGCCGACCATCCGCGCGGTCCAGGAGATCATCGACGCTTACCGGGATCGTCAGGTGCCCGCCACGGATGACGGCGAGCCGATCCGCCTGCCCGGAACCCATCGCGTGCTGGTGCTGCTCTTTCTGCTGGTCGTGGTTGCCGGCATCGGCGCGCTCATCGCGTTCGGCCTGAACGCTGAGGCCCGGCGCCAGACGGAGCGGGCCCAGGAGAGCGGCCGGCTCCTCGATGGCGGCGGAGCGGGAACTCCTGCTGCCCAAGGGGCGTATGCCGGTGCTGGGCCGGCGGAGGCGCTCGGGGACGGAGGCGTTGGCGAGAGCGCGGAAGCGGGGCTCGGACCCGCCGATGCCAGCGTTGCGCCCGACGAGGACGAACCCCCGGCTCCCCGGCCGCCTCCCAAGAAGCGCCCCTCGCGCAAGGCGCCCAAGCCGCCCAAGAAGCCCAAGAAGGGACAGCGATGAAATCCCCGAGGGGAATGCTCGCCTTCGTGTGCGTTTTGCTGGCCGTTCTCGCCGCCGCGTTTCATCTTCCGGTGGTGTCGGGGCTGGAGGGCCTGGCCCGCTCGTTTTCCGACGAACCGAAGGAAACAGGCCGGCTGGCGGCCTTTTTCACTCCGTCCTCGGCGCCGGTGCTTCCCACCATGTCCAAGGCCGCCATCGCGCTCACGCTGCACCACCTCCGCTCCGACCACCGGCCCCACGAGCTTGTCGCCGAGCTGGCTCGAGAATTCGGCGCGCCGGTCGATCTGCTGCACGCCTATCTGGCGCTGGCCTCGCGGGGGGTGCTCGGACCCGACGGCCTGTACTGGATCGAGGTCGAGGGCCTGGACCCGGCGGTCGCAGGTCGGGAACGCATGCGCGCGGCGGCGGAACGCCTGGCCGAGTTGCGCAAGAAGACCGGTTCGTGGGAGGGCGCCTTGCTGGCCGAGCCGGCCGGCCCGGAGCGCGCCGCTCGCGTGCGGCAGTCGGCCGGGCCCGGAGCGGGCGGCCTGCTGGATGCGCTGCGCCGGCGCATGATCGTCATTTTTCGCGAGGATGCGCGTGAGCGTCTTTGCGAAACGGTGGGTCTGGCGCGGGCGCTTTCGGCCCGTCTGCCGCTGGCCGGGCCGGCACGACCGGTGCGGGAAGGGGATGGATTGCGCTTTTTTTGCCGGGGAGGGGAACCGGCGTATTCGCCCATGGACGGCCGGGTGGAATATCTCGGGACCAGCGCGCGGCTCGGAAAATGCATCGAGATCCGCAACGCCTGCGAGTTGCGCTCGATCCTGTGCGGGATGCAAGACGCGGCGGTGAAGGTCGGAAGCGAGCTTCGGGCCGGGGACGGGGTGGGCGCCTGCGGGCCAAAGGGGTTGTGGTTCGGGCTCCGGCTCGACAACCAGCCGCTGGACCCGGCCGGGCTGGCCTTGCCCTCCCTCGACGTCCCCCCGCCGCCCTCGCCAGCCGAGATCGATCCGGACGGCCGGGCCGGCGAGTCCTCGTAGCATCCGTACGCAGTATCTGAAAATGCGGCGCGTGCGGCGGACTTTACAAGCCTGCGCCGTGATGGCATCCTCGCGCCATGAGGACGGATACGATTCGTTGGCTGTGCGCTCTCGGGTTGTGGTTTGTCGCCGCCGGATGCGTGGTGGACGAGGGAGTGCTGGACGGGCTTCCCTGCGGTGAAGAAGGACAGTGCCTGGAAGGCTACACCTGCGTGCGCGAGCCCTGCGGCCAGGGGCGGATGTGCTCGGTGTGCCGCAAGGGCGCCTCTCCGGCCGACGGGGGCGATGGAAGCGACGCCAGCGACGGGGGCGGCGACCGCACGGATGCCGGCCCGGACGGCGGCGACCCGGCCAGCGACGCCGGCGACGGGGCCTGCTCGGGCGCCGCGCCGCCGTGCAAGACGCTGCCCGATTGCCAGGACCAGACGCCGGTCTGCCAGAACGGCGCCTGGACCTGCGCCGGCGGCTTCGAATATCCCGAGCGCAGTTGCGACGGGGTGGACAACGACTGCGACGGCAAGACCGACAACGGCATCGTGTGCCTGTTCGCGGGGTGCGGGCGCGCCGGCTTCTCCGACGGCCAGGGGAGCGCCGCCTGTTTCGACCGGCCGCGCGGACTGGCGGCGCTCGGCTCCGGCGGGGCGGTGCTGGCGGATCGCGGCAATCATGCCGTCCGGCTGCTCGCGCCCGAGGGCGCCGTGAGCGTTCTGGCCGGGACCGGCGCGGCCGGCGCGACCGACGGCCCCGGCGCTCAGGCGGCCTTCCGCGAGCCCACCGCGGTGGCGGTCGACGCCGACGGGTCGATCCTGGTGGCCGACAGCCAAAACGATCGCATTCGCCGCGTCGCCTTCGATGTTGGGCACACGGTGAGCACCGTGGCCGGTTCGGCACCGGGATTCAAGGATGGCCCGGCCGCGGAGGCGCTGTTCTTCGGCCCGCAGGGCGTGGCGGCGGACTCTGCCGGGATCATCTACGTGGCCGACACCGAAAACCACTGCCTGCGCAAGATCGTCTCGGGCACGGTGTCCACCCTGGCCGGATCCTGCACCCATCCCGGATTCAAGGATGGAGCGGCCGGCGAGGCGCGCTTCAACCGCCCGACCGATCTGTACCTGTTGGCGAGCGGCCGCCTGCTGGTTTCCGACGAGTCCAACCACGCCATTCGCTCGGTGAGCGCCGAGGGCCAGGTCCAGACCGTTGCCGGCGCCGGCGAATCGGGCTATCTGGACGGAGCCATGCTTCAGGCGCGCTTTTTCAAGCCGGCGGGGCTTTTCGAGGACCCGGCAGATTCGGCCTACCTGGTGGCCGACAGCGGCAACCAGCGGGTGCGGCGGATCGACACGCTGGTGCGGACCCTGATGGGCAGCGGCCAGCCGGGCGCGAGCGATGGACCCCTCCTCGAGGCGACCTTCCGCCAGCCCAGCGGCCTGTGCCGGCTTTCGGGAGGAAAACTGCTCGTCTCGGACACCCAGAACCACGCCATCCGGGTGGTGAATCCATGAGATCGCTCGCGGTCATCGCCCTCTTTCTGCTCGACCTCGCCGCCGCGGCGGCGGCGGAAAAGGAAACCATCGTCGTATTCGTCCCCGCCTCGGACGAGGCGTGCCGGGAGTTCGTGCCAGGCGTGTCGGCGGAGATATTCCTCTTGCTGGGAGGGAGCGGCCGGTTCCGCACCCTGTCGCAGGACGACCTGGCCGACTCTCTGCTGATGGAACCCGCGGAGGCGTTGGCCTTCTGCAACAATGAACCCGGCTGCGTGGCCGAACTGGGCCGGGAGAAGGGCGCCCGCTACGTCCTGTACGGCGACCTGAAGAAATCCTTCGACGGCAAGAAGGTCATCGTCCACCTGGTGCTGGTGGATGTGCCCGGGCGCAAGCTCTTTTTGGAAAAGTTCATCCCCGCGCCGCGCGAGGGGGACGTGGCCCAGGAGGCCGGCAACGGCCTGCGCGAAATGCTCTCGTTGCCCAAGCCCGCGCCCAAAGCCGCCGCGGCCGCGCCCGGGCCGGAGCCGAAGGCCGCCGAGAAGGCCACTCCCTCGGGATCGAAGACCGCCGAAGCCGAGCCGGGAGACAGCCCGTCGGCGAAAAAGGCCGCGCCCGGGCCGGTCGTGGCCGCGAGCGCCGCTCTTCCGTCGCCGCCCTCGCGCTGGAAGAACCCCTGGTTCTGGACCGCGTTTTCCGCGGGCGTCGCTGCCCTGGCCGGTGGAGGAGCATTGGGCGGTCTGGCGCACCAGAAGGTTGACGAGGCGCGGGCGGCCCCGGATCAGATGGCGGGAGACGCGCTCCTTTCCGACGCCCGCGGCATGGCGCTCGGCGCCAATATCTGTTTCGGAGTGGGCGGGGCCGCCTTGCTGGGCGCGGTGCTCATCTGGATCCTCGATTCTCCCGAAGACCCTGTCGTCGCCCCGGCGGTCGCCCCGGCGCCGGGAGGCGCCGCCGCACTGTTGCGGCTGCGTTTCTGAGCCCCGGGCGAAGGTCCGAGGCCTCGACGCGCTCATCTTCCCTGGCGGGCATTGACCGAGTTCGGCCATCTCGCTTCGCCAGCGGCCGAAACGATCGCGGCCGCCTGCGGATCCTTCGCGCGAGCGTCTCCGAAGAACCCCGCTGCCGCCCGTCCATGATGGCGAAAGTATCGCGCGGACCGGTCATGCGCCCGCGCGAGTCTCTGGATGCGGGCCGGAAGGGGAGACCTCCCGGTCGCCGCTATCGGCTCCGGCCCCCGGATCTCGTTGAAATGACCGTCTGTCGATCGATACGCGGAGCGGGCCTAGGCGTTCATGCGCGCTTTGAGAACCGGGCTGGCCTTGAAGGTCACCACCCGGCGCGCGGAGATCTCGATGGCCTCGCCCGTTTTCGGGTTCCGGCCGATGCGGGTCTTCTTGTCGCGGGGGACGAAGTTGCCGAAGCCGGAGATCTTGAGCTTCTCTCCGCGCTCGAGGGTTTCCTTCATGGTCTCGAAAACCGTCTCGACGATCTCCGAGGCCTGGCTCTTGGAGAACCCCAGTTTCTTGAAGACTTCTTCCACAATGTCCGCCTTGGTCATCGCCATTGCCGGCTCTCCTCCGGGGATTGGGGTCTTGCGAAGAACGTGTATAGGACAAGCGCGGCCGCCTTGCAAGAAAATTCTTTCGTTCCGCCGCACTAGCCCGCCGCCGCTGCCTGGCGCTCAGCGGTCCGAAAATTTCGCCGGCCGCTTCTCCAAAAACGCCCGGGTCCCTTCCCCCTTGTCTTCCGTGGCGCAGCAGAGGCCGAACAGGTTCGCCTCGAGGTTGAGGCCCTCGGCCAGCGTTCCCTCGAGGCCGCGGTGCACCGCCTCCATGCCGTAGCGGACCGCCAGCGCCCCCTTGGTCGCGATTTTCTTGGCCATGTCGAGAGCGGTGGCCATGAGTTCTTCCGGCGCCACCACGCGGTTGACCAGGCCGAGACGCAAGGCCTCCTCGGCGTCGATGGAATCTCCGGTGAGGACCAGTTCCATGGCCCGGCCCTCGCCGATGAGCCTGGCCAGGCGCTGGGTGCCGCCGAACCCCGGGATCACCCCGAGGTTGATCTCCGGCTGTCCCAGGCGGGCCTTGCGCGAGGCGATGCGGATATGGCAGGCCATGGCGATCTCGCAGCCGCCGCCCAACGCGTAGCCGCCGATGGCCGCGATCACGGGTTTCCCCAGATTTTCGATCCTGTTCAGCACCGCCTGGCCGTGCTTGGCGAAGGCGGCCCCGCCGGTGGCGTCGTAGGTGGCCAGCTCGTTGATGTCCGCCCCGGCGATGAAGGACTTCTCGCCCGCGCCGGTGAACACGATGGCCTTGACCTGGGCATCGCGACCCAGCTCGAAAAAGGCGCAATCCAGCTCCTCCACGGTCTTTCGGTTCAGGGCGTTGAGCACCTTGGGGCGATTCACCGTGACCACCGCGCAGGGTGGGGTTTTCTCCACGAGAATGTTTTCGTACATGCGGTCCTCCGGGATTCAGCGAGTCATGTCGCCCGAGAGCTTCTTGTAGCCCTCCGGGATGCGGAACAAGGCCGGGTCCAGCGGGCCGCTCTCGATGCGGCGCACGCGCTGGTGGGTGCGGATGATCTGCTTTTCGATGGTCTGCTCGGTGGAGACCTCGATGGGATAGCCGTCGAGCTTCTTGGCGAATTCCCCAATCGGGCCGAGGCTCTGATCGAGCCCCAGCTTCTTCATCACGTCCACAAAGAAGGAGAAGTTCACCGGCGCCTCGCGGGAGATCCACAGCTCCATGCGCACCGTGGCCCGGCCCGCCTGCTCGAAGAGCACCTTGCGGCAGCGGAAGCCGGCGATGGTCTTCTCCTCGCCGGTCTCGCGCAGCTGGGGCTCGGCCTTGGTGTCGGCGAATCCCGCGCTCTTGAGGCGCATGCCCACCAGGCGGCGGTAGTCGTCGAGTTTCATCTGGAGATACTGCTTGTCGTCGGTGGGGATCATGATGACCTGCCCAGCGCCAAAGTCGAAGATGGCCACGCTGGTCTCGTCGCCGAGTTCGGTTTCGTTGCGGATGCGCTCCGCGCCGATCCACAGCTTTTGCACGCCGGTCATGGCGGGCTGCGGGCCCACCGCGGACTGGGATATTTCCTGCTCGATGTAAAATCCCACCTCGGCGGCGGCGGACAGCGACGGCAGGCACAGGCCGGCGACCCACCAGAAAATGGCTCGGCGCATCTCGCACCTCCGGAAAGCCGGCACAACATACTGGAGTATTTCCGGCCGGTCAAGGCGGCCCGAGGTCAGCGCGAAAAGCCGAACAGGAGACTGGTGCTGATGGCGTGGACGTCGGTCTCGGTCACGGCCGAGAAGGCCATGAAGGGAGGGGCGTACACCGTGCGCAAGAGAAGCGACAGCGAGTCCGTGAGCCGCAGGCCGACGCCGGCGAAGAAGCTGCCCCCCAGGACGTAGTCGCGGTTCTGTGCCAGGCGGATGCCGGACAGTCCCGCCCCCACCTCGAAGAAGAAGCGCGGGTATTCGGTGTTGACGTCGAAGGAAAACCCCGGACCGGCCAGGCAGTGGGCGTCGGCGAAGGGCACGAGAGGCATCAGCCACCACAGCAGGATCCACTTGAGAAAGGCCTCGGAGTCGTCGCCCTTGGAGAGCCATTCGGCGACGATCTTCGCCGACTTGAGGTCGTGAAAGCCCGCGTTGAGCAGCGCAAAGACCCGCGCCCGCCCCCCCATCTCGATGCCCGTCTGCTGCGAGAGCGTGAGCGTGCCGCGCTCGCGGCGGCCGGTGCCCGAGTCGGCGGGAAAGAGCTCCCAGTGATCCCCCCAACCCAAGTTGTATTCATGGAAGAAACGCACGCCGCCCACTTCCTTCGGCGCCTCGGGCAGCGCGGGCACCGACTGGGCCCGAGCCGAGGCCGCCGGCGTCAGCCACGCCATGGCGCACAGGAACAAAAACCTTGGATTCTCCATATCGGACCCCCTTCGGCGCCAATCTATCACGAGAACAGCGGCGCGGCCATCCGGAGCCTGCGTTCACCAGCGCAGAGCGAGCGATGCGCCGCCCGGCCCGGCCGAGAACGAGATGTCCCCGGATCCGGCCGCGGTTTCGGCCTCTTCGGGTCGCCGATGCAGTTCGACGACCAGCCAGCCCACCAGGCTTCCCGCGGCCGCGCCGGCCAGCACGTCGGTCCAGAAGTGCTTTCCGGCGGCCACGCGGCACAGGGCGACGCCGGAGGCGAGGAGGTAGCCCCCGGCCCACACCGCGAACCGGGAAGGGCTCTCGGGGTGCCGCGCCTGGTAGATGAGGCCGTAGGCGGTGGCCATGGCGAACGCCGTCGAGGAGTGCCCGGAGTAGAACGACAGCGAGGCCTCGGCGCTGCGCCGCCTCTCCTCGGACACGGCGGGGTCGTGGGCGTACGGGCGCGGGCGGCGCGCGGCGAGTTTCACCAGGTTGGTGAGCAGGAAATTCGCCGAGAGCGCCTGGAGCACGAGCAGCGAATCCGTGGCGTACCCCTGGATGTCCCCGCCGCTGCCCGCCGCCAGTCGATCCAACGCGCCCAGGACGTGTGGCAGGGCGATCATGGAGGCGAACCCGGCGTCGGAGAGGTTCGCGGCCAGGGCCGAGCGGTTGCCGATCACCGTCCGGTCCAGGGCGTTGATCCCGGCCGGATCGCACAGCGGGCCGCAGGCGGGGCCGTCGAGGTGGGGGATGACGATCTCCGAGACCAGGCTGTACGCGCCGAGTGCCAGGGTGAGCGGGAGGTCCACCCGCAGATCCACCTGGAACGGCTCCTCCGCGGAGCGGCCGATGCCGAGATCGGAGACCAAGAGGGCCACGCTCGCGAACAGCGCCGCTGGTTTCATCAGGTCGAGGATACGCTAAGCGCCACGACCCGGTAAATGGGACGCGTGGCGGATCCGCGGCCCGACGATGTTGACTCCGTTGTCGCTTCGCGGCTAGATCGGGCTGCGGCCCGAGTCGGGCCTTTGGCCGAGGCGCGGATGATTCGCGACGGAATACGACGAGGCGTTGCCCTGGCGTGCCTGGCGCCGCTCCTGGCCGTGCATGCGCCCCTGCGCGCCCAGGAGACCGCGGCGGCGCCCCTCGACCTGTTGCTGGCGCCGGTCTCCTCCGGCTCTGCGGCCGATGACTGGAAGCTCGCGGATCCGCCGCGGATTGTATGGGGCCGGCGGGCGTTTTTCACCGGTCTCGGGCTGATCGGCATCGGCGTGCTGTCGCTGCTCATGGCGCAGCGGGGCGCCGTCGAGTACGACCGGACCGGAATCCCCGCGGACCGGGACCGGGCGGAAACCTGGACCGGGATCATGTTTGCCAGTTTCGGAGCCGGCGCCGCGCTCGCCGTGACCGGAGCCGTCTTGTGGTTCGCGCCGGAAGCGGACGAGGGCGGTGTCGGAGCCGCGCTGGTCCCGGGGCCGGGTGGGCGGGGCCTCTCCCTCGGCCTGACGGCGAGGTGGTGACATGCGGCGCGCCTCCGGCCGGATCCTGCTGCTGCTGCTCCTGGGCCCGGGTTGCGACGTGTTCATCAGCGACCTGGGCACCGAGGGCCATCCCTGCCGTGAGATGGGCGCGGTGAACCGCTGCGACGAGGGACTGGAATGCCGCGACGGCTTGTGCCAGCGGCTCGCCCCTTGCGACAAGGACGATGACTGTCCGGCGGGCGAAATCTGCGTGGGTCGGTGGTGCGAGCGCTGCTCGGACTTCTGCGGCATCCGCAACTGCGGCGCCAATCCCGAGCCGCGCTGCGCCGCTCCTTGCGGCGTGTGCGACACGGATCGGGTCTGCAACCTCGACGGCATCTGTGTGCCGCCGTGCGCCAGCTCCGCTTCTTGCGACACCGGATACTATTGCGATCCGGATAGCCGGTTGTGCCTCAAGAAGGGCGACTGCGCGCCGGTCGACGGATTGCGCTGCGACGCCGAGTTCGCCCGGCTGGAGCGCTGCGACGGAGACTCGCGAAAGTGGCGGATCGAGGAGGAGTGCCCCGCCGGCCTGCGTCGCTGCGATCCGGAAGCGCTCGACTGCCTGCGCCTGTGCCAGGTGGGAGACGACTGCGCCCAGGAGCCCAACACTCACTGCGACCCGGCGACCGGGTTGTGTCGCCCCGATCCGCCATGACAGAAATCTCGTCGCTGGACCCCGAGGTGCTGGCCCGGCTCGCCGGGCTCCAGGTGCGGGTGGAGCGGGTGGTGGAGGGCGTGCTCGCGGGCATCCACCGCTCGGCCCGGCACGGGGTGAGCACCGATTTCGTCGATCACAAGGCCTATGCGCCGGGGGACGATCCGCGGCGGCTGGACTGGAAGGTGCTGGCCCGGCTGGATCGCGCCATGGTGCGGCGCTTCCGAGACGAGACCCGGCTGTCCGCCCTGCTGGCGCTGGACGCCTCCGGCTCCATGGGATACCGGGGCGGAGCGCTGGCCAAGCTCGATTATGCCAAGATCCTGGCGGGTTCGCTGGCGGCGCTGCTTCTGCGCCAGGGCGACGAGGTCGGGCTTCTTTTTTCGGGCGAATCCGCCGTCGAGCGGCCCCCCACGGGGAGCGGCGAACACCTGCTGGAGCTGTGCCGGGCCCTGGACGGCCTGACCGCGGCCGGTCCCACCCGCCTGGCCGATCTGGTCGAGCGCTATCTTTCGCGCATGAACCGGCGCGGGGTGCTGATCCTGTTTTCCGATCTGTTCGACTCCGATCGGGAGGCCTTGCAGAGCCTGCGCCTGGCGGCGGCGCGCGGCCACCGGGTGAGGGTGTTTCTGGTGCTGGACGGGGACGAGATCGATTTTCCCTTCGAGGATCCCACCCTGTTCACCTGCCTGGAGCAGGATCGGCGGCTGCTGACCCATCCCCGGCAGGTGGCCGCCGCCTACCGGGAGGAGATTCAGGCCTTCATCGAAGAATGCCGGCGCACCCTGGCCGAGGCGGGCGCCTGGCTGGAACTGGCCCGGTGCGACGAGCCGCCCGACCGGGTTCTCCGGCGCGCGCTGACCGCCTGGCAGGAGACAGCCAAGTGAGCGCGCTCTCCTTCGCCCGGCCGGAGTGGTTGTGGGGCCTGCTGCTGGCCGCGGTTCCGGTGCTCATCCATCTCATTCACCGGCGGCGCGCGCGGCGCCAGCCGTTCGCGGCGCTGGATTTTCTTCTGCGAGTGCAGCGGCGGCAGGCGAGGCGCTTGCTGTTGCGGCAGATCGTATTGCTGTTGCTGCGCACCCTTGCGGTGGTGCTGGCGGTGCTGGCGGCCGCCGGACCGAGCCTGCAACCGCCGGCGCGGGAAGAAGCGCCCGGCCCCCGGGCCACCATCCTGCTGCTCGATACTTCTTTCAGCATGCGATACGCGCCCGGCGGGCGTTCGCTGTTCGACCGGGCCCGGGAACTGGCCCGGCGGGAGATTCGCGACCGCGAACCGGGCGAGTGCCTGGGCCTGGTGACCACCGGGGCGCCGGATCCGCGGATATGGTCGCCGTGCCGGCCGGACGGCGAGAGCGTGATGGCGCTGCTCGATCGGATCGAGGTCACGGCCGGAGGCGGCGAGTTGGGGCCGGCGCTTCAAGAAGCGGCCCGGTTGCTGGAGCCGGCCGGCGCCCCGCGGAGACGCATCGTGGTGTTTTCGGACCTGGCGGCCCATGCCCTGGGGCGAGAGCCGGTATGGCCGGGCGAAATCGCCCCCGAACTCGAACTGGCCGTATTGCTGCCGGCGGACGCCGAGCGTGGCAACCGGGCGGTGCGGGGCGTGGAGGCGCGGCCGGAGCGTCGGCACCTGTGGGTGAACGCGCGGATCCAAAATTTCTCGCGGCGGGACGAGACGGCCGTCCCGGTGCGGGTGGTGTTCGACGCCGAGGGTGCGGTTTCGGGCTTTGCCGATCTGCCGGCCCGGCAGGAGGTGGCCAAGAGCTTTCGTCCGCCTCGTCCGGCCGGCGGCGGCGTGGGACGGGTCGTGCTGCCGCCCGACGATCTGTCGGACGACGACCAGGAGGCGTTCTGGGCCGGGGAAGGGGGAGCGGTGAGCCTGTTGCTGGTCGACGGCGACGCCCGTCCCGCGATCGACCGCGACGAACTCTACTTTCTCGAACGGGCCTTGGCCCCCGATGGCGCGGAGGGCTCGGGCATCGGCTATCGCAGCGTGCCCCCGGAGCGATTGCGCGAGGAGGATCTGGCCGGCGTTCAGGGCGTGGTGTTGGCCAACGTGGGCTCCTTGCCCCCGGCTCTGGTGGAATCCCTGCGTCGGTTCGTGCGTTCGGGCGGGGGTCTGCTGGTGGCCGTGGGAGATCAGATGGATCCGCAGCGCGCGAGCCAGGAGTTGGGCGACCTTCTGGTCCGACCGCTGCGGGACGTGATCTCTCTGGGGCGGACCGGCGACGGCCCGGACGAGACCGGGATGGCCTTCGCCGCCGAGCCCCAGGCGCACCCGCTGCTGGCGCCGCCGGGAAGCGAGGAGGCGCTCGATCTGACGCGGGTCCGGACCGAGAAGGCGATGGTCACCGAGCCGGGCGGCGGGGACGACGCCCGGGTGGTGTTGCATTTCGAAAACGGCGTGCCGGCGCTGCTGGAGCGGAGCGTGGGGCGCGGGCGCCTCCTGCTGTGGACCACCAGCGTGGATCGCGACTGGACCCGCTGGCCGGCCCGAGCCAGTTTCGTGCCCTTCTGGCAGCGGATGTGCTTCTACCTGGCGGGACGCCTGGGTCGCCCCGCGCCGCCGCGAATCGAATCGGGGCAGCCGGTTCGTCTCGCGGAGGAGACCGACCGGGAGCGACTGGTGGTGGTGCGGCCGGATGGCGAGTCGGTGCCCCTGGCCGAGGGCCAGCGACGCTTCGAGGACACCGCCCGGCTCGGCTGGTACCATGTCCGCACCCAGGATGGGAGCGCGCCGCTGGAGGCTCCGCCAGGATTCACCGTGGTGCCGCCGCCGGCCGAGTCCGATCTCGCGCCCATCGAGGCCGAGCGGCTTTCGGGCTGGGCGGGCGCGGCGCCGCTCCGCTGGCGCGCCGGGGGCAGAGAGGGCCGGCGATCGCTGGCGGTGGCCTGTTTCGGGTTCCTGTTGCTAATCTTACTGGCGGAAGCCTGGCTCATCCGCCGCGGTTGACCGGCCTCAGAGGGGAAGGCCGAGGACCACCGGCTGCTCCTCGGCCAGATCGATGCGACGGCACAGCTCGCGGAACTCGGGGTAGCGTTCGGGCGGAATCTCCCGGCTGCGCAGGGATAGGCGGCGCTCGCAGACGACTTCCTCGGACGCGGTTCGGCACTTCAGCGAGTAACCGAGTTCCGGAGAATCGATCGAAAGCGCTTTGGGCAGTCTTTTTGCGGTGGCGCCCGCAGGCAGGCGCAGCGTGGCGCGGGTGCGGAATTCGAAGCGCCCGGGGAAGAACAGCGGCAGCCGGCGAACCTCCAGCGCGGCCAGGCCGCGGATCGTGTTGGCCGGCCAGAGCAGGTTGACGCGAGCCTCCGCGCCGTCTCGGCGCACCCGCCCGGGGACCTCGATGCGGTAGCGGGCCGCGGCCGCCGGCGCCGAGTCGTCCAGGTGCTCGAAGGCCGCTTCCGCCAGCCGCGCCCCAGGATAGCGCTGGCCCAGCTCGCGGGAGAACTGCTCCCGGCGCCGGCCGACCACGTTCAGTTCGGAACGGTGCATGGCGGCGAACCAGCCGCGCCATTCATCGGTGCCGTCGGCCGCAAGAGAGTCGTCTCCCATCAGGCTCCAGCGGATGTCGGTCGACAACAGGGAGGCTTCCGGCGGAAGCTCCGGGGTTCGGATGCGCGAAAATCCCTCGCCGTCCAGCACCAGTGCCTCGACTCCCTGATCGGTGTCCGGCAGCCAGTCGACGTGGCCGTGCTGCGATGTGCCGTCGACGAACATCTCCCGCGGGATGCCCGGCTGGGCCGGGATGTAGGTGACGATATGATCGGTCTGGGCGTCGGGGACTTCCCAGAACACCGGACCGCGCAGCCGGGTGCGGATGGCGGCATAGGCCGCCTGGATGCCCACCTCCCGCAGCATGGCGATCATCAGCGTCGCCTTGTCCTTGCAGTCGCCGAAGCGGTTGCCGAACACCTCCACCGCTTTGTTGGGCTTCTTGCCGAAGATGCCGGAATCGTGATCCAGGTAGCGGATGTCCCGTGCCACGAACTCGAACACCGCCCTCACCTTGTCGAGCGGCTCGGTCAGTCCCTGGCACAGCTGGCCCGTCTTTTCCCGGATGGCGGCGTCGATCTCGAACTGGTCGCGGATGAGCGAGTTCTGCCAGCGGGCCAGCACATCCCACGAGGGGATGGTGGAGACGAACACAGCGGCCGCCAGCGACCGCTGGGGCGGGCTCATGGGTTCGTCCGGGATCATGGGAACATCGCGGGCGCTCCAGACGATGACCCGGTCGCCGCCGAGCAGCTCTTCCTTCTCCTCGACGCCGCTGCCGTGGCGGTACACTTTCAACGCCCGCTCGCGCGGCAGCGCCAGCACCCAGCGGCTGTGGCGCACTGGCCACGATCCCTGAAAGCGGAAACTCATGGCGAAATGTTCCTGCATCCAGGTGGGCGGCGAGGCGTCGTAGCGGTAGGCCACATGGATCACCGATCCGGGCCGCAGCGCCGGGAAGTGGATGACGCCCGGGGCCACCGAGGTGGGTTCCTGGCGGCTGCCGTCCGGCTGGATGGTCTCGGCCGATTCCAGGCGGAAGGACGCCATGGCCGGGACGCGGAAGCGCGAGAACTCGCGCTGGCCGCGCTCGTTCAGGATCATGTAGGCCTGGCGCACCCGGTTCTTGCTGGAGCCGTCGGCGAAGACGTGGGTGACCATGTCGTCGAGCAGGAACACGGCCGCCGCGTCGGGGAAGGCGTCCGGCGACGGACGATCCGTGAGCGCTCGCTCCACTTCCTCCTCGGAGAGGCTGTATCGTTCCAGCACCGGGTCCGGCCGCTGCTCCAAAAAATCCAGGTACTCCCGCAACCGCGGATTGTCCGGGCTGAGTTCCAGCGCGCGGCGGTAGCTGGCGATGGCCGCCTCGGGCTCGCCGCGATAGTACAGGATGTCGCCGCGGATGCGGTGGATGAGCCAGTAGTCCGGCGCGATCGCCTCCACCCGTTGGAGCGCCTCGAGCGCCGGGCCGAGCTGTTGCCGGGTCCACAGCACCACCGCTTCGCGCAACCGGGCGGCGATGAGCCCCGGGAAAGCCTCGCTCCGGGCCCGGATGAGCTGCAGCGCCCGGTCGCTGTCCTGGCGCTCGATGGCGAGCTCGATGAGGGCGTTCAACGTCTCGCTCTGGAGCCGGTCGTGTTCCCAGGATTTCTCCAGCGAGCGTTCGGCCTGGGGCAAGAACCCCAGCGTTCGTTGCGCTTGCGCCAACCAGCGCCAGATCTCCGGGTGATCGGGATGCCGGCGGGAGAGGTCCTGCAGCGACTTCAGGGCATCGGTGGCGAAGCCGCGATCCAGCAGAAGCCGCGACCACATCAACTCGAGCGGCAAGGGCAACGGCCCCGAAGCGCGCAGCGGCTGCAAGAGGCGCATGGCCCGTTCGGCCCGGCGCTGCGAACGCTCGTAGCGGGCGCGTTCCAGCACGGCCGCCGGGAGGTTCGGGGACAGGCGCAGAGCCTGGAGCAACGATTTCAGCGCCGCGTCCGGCTGCTCCAGGGAAAACTGGAGGCGGGCCTGCCACAGCCAGACGAGGGACATGCTCGGATATCGGCCGGAGACATCGGTGCAGGCCGCCAGGGCCTGCTTGAGCCGCCCGCGTTTCTCGGCCCAGGCGATGTCCAGCATTTGCGAAAGCAGGGGTTCCCGCTGGCGCAGATCGGCGAGGAGATCGGTCTCGGCCTTTCGCTCCGGTTCGGGCCCGGCCGCTGCGGGGGACGCGGACGCTTCGGGCCAGCGAAAATGAACGCCGGCCAAGGGCCGGCCGTCGGCCCCGGCGACCCGTAGCCCGAATCGCCAGGGGCCGGTCCGATGGCATACCTTGGCGAGCGCTCGATTGCGCCCGGGGGCCAGCTCGACCCGGACGCGATGCTGATCGGCGGCGAAGAACTCGACGCCGTCGTCGGAATAGACTTTTTTCCCGTTGAGCCAGAGCCGGATGCTGCGCGAGGCGCCGAGCAAAAGCAGTGCCGGCCGGCCAGCATCGCTCTCGATGTCCGTGGCCAGGTAGGCGCAGGACCAGTTGGCGGGATCGAGCAGGGCGACCAGGTCCACCGTCCCCTCGGGGTGGAAGTGCTCCACCCGGCGCCAGCCGACCGGGTGCAGCTTTCCGGGGTAGCGCGCGGCGGGATCGAAGGTGCTCTCCGGAGGAAAGACCGTGGAGACGCCGCTCTCCTGATCGTTGTCGAAGGGCCCGATGAGCATGAGCTCCCTCGCCCAGCCCAGCGCCTCGGTGGCCTGCCGGGACTCGCGCTCGCGGCCCAGATGGCGCAGGTTGTCACCTTGCAGCGCCAGGGCCCGCGCCGCGACCAGGGGATGGATCTGGGGATGGCGCAACAACTCCTCGACAGACTGCGACAGGCGCAGCCGCTGCCTTGGAGTGCGGGCCAGCTCGGCCAGCTCCTCGATCACGAACCAGGACAGTCCCGATGCGGGATCGAGAGAGGTTAGCAGCCGCTCGAAGGCCGCCTCCTCGTCCAACCGGGCCCGATCCAGCAGGGAGGCCAGCAAGGCCGAGGCCGGGTCGCTCGGGTCCTGGCGCAGGGCGAGCTCGATTGCGGAGCGGGCGCCATCGAGATCGCCGGCGGCGAGGCGTTCCTCCGCCTGCAACCGATGGGCGGTCGCCTCGGCCCGATCGAGGGGAGACGCCGCGGGTCGCTGTTGCTGGTTCGCACCCGAACAACCGGCCAGGGCGAGGAAGACGGACAGGACGGCGGCGTGCCGGATCATCGGCGCCCCGCGGTCAGGGCATCGGCGCTTTGGGAGCCGCCGGCGCTGACGGTTCGGATTCAGCCGCGGGCGCCGCGGCAGAGGACCGGAAGGCATCCACCAGGTATCCGGCCGCCTCGCGGAGAATGGGCCGCAGGTCCCCGCGGAACGAGATCAAGAGCCGCTCGCCCTCCTGCCGGGAGCTCACCTGCCGCAGCAGCTCGCCCAAACGCTGGGTGGCCTTGGGGTTCAGGTTGAGCGGACTGTCCTTGGCGCCGCCGAAGGCCAGACTGGTCTGGAAGGCCATCATGGCCAGGTCGAGGCCTTGCTTCATGCGCGAGACGCTGGCCTCGTCCGAAAGCACCAGGCCGCAGATGCCGCGCTCCAGGTGGATGAAGACACCGGCGCCCTTGAGCGAGAACTGCGGATTGCCCGCGGCGAGCCGGCCGTTGACGAAATACGCCCGCACCTGGTCCAGCTCTTTTTCCTGCCGGGAAAGGACGCGCAGCATCTTGCCGGTGTCGCCATCGGTCAGGTTCTTCTGTTGGCCGGCGAAGGCGTCGATCAGGTGGTTCAGCATCTCGGCGCTCGGCGCGAACGCCACTCCCACGTCGGTGAGCTCGCTGTAGAACATCCGGCCGCCGAGGGAATACACGGCCCGGCCGGCGCGCTCCGCGGATTTCGACCCCTTGAGCCCGGCCGCGCCGATCCCTTCGACGATGATGGCCATGCGGTCCTTGGACTCCACGTATCCGATCAGGGTCACCCGCGTAATCTTGGCCAGGTCGATGCCGGCCAGTTGCAGCGCTTGCTGGCCGAGCTGCTCCAGCGTCGGGATCTTGTCGCGCAGTTCGGCAGGGACCGCCTGGGCGATCAGCTCCTGGTTGAAGGCCAGCAGCGGTTGCAGTTCCAGCGTGGCCACCACGTCGGCGTCGGCCGGCACGGCGGCATAGCGGGCCGGCAGCTTCTGCGAACACGCCGAGGCCAGGACCAGGCAGAGCGGGATCAGCGAACGGGCGAGCAGTTTCATGGTCACTCCATGGTCAGGGTTTGCCGCGCCGATGCTAGAAAGACGGCCACGGAGAGTCAAGCCGGACCGGCGACCCGGCCGCGCCGCTTAAGGCGCCGCCGGCTTCATGCGGCGCAGCAGCCCCTCGATCAAGATGCTTAGTTCGGCGGCATCGCGGTTGTCCGGGTCCAGCGAGCGCGCCAGCGTGACGTCGCCGGCGCACTCCTCGATCAGGTCTCGCCGCCAGCCCAGAAAGCCGATGACCAGCGTGGCCCGCGCGCGGAGCAGGCGGGCCGCCAGCAGGGTGGGGCAGCGGACCACGGTCTCGGTGAGTTCCCGGCGCGCCCGGTCGTAGCGTCCCTGGCGCAGCGATTCCCGTCCCCGGCCGAACGCATCCTGGCAGGCGACGTCGTCCTCGCCCGAGGCGCCCGCAGCGGTTCCGAACGACTCGACCGCCGGATGGGAGCGGCGGACCTCCCAGGGCCGGCCCGCCCGGGCCGTACCGGCGCCGGCCAGCCACAAGAACACCAGTGTCCAGAGGTGTCTCGACTGCGGCATGGCGCCATGCTACCCCGGATGCGGAGACGGCTCAAGCGACCGATGAGGGCTCGCCAGAGAGGGTTTGACTTGTTCCTCCGGGCTGGTGTAGCCAAGAGGCGTTCGCCGAAGACCTCCCGGCGCTTTCCTGCGTCATAATACGCAGGCCGCCGGGCGCACACGAAGGGCGCCGAGCCGGCCATGTGGGAGCAACTCACCGATGAGGATCTCATGGCCCGTTACCTGCACGGCGAGATCCGCGCCTTCGAGACCCTGCTCCAGCGCCACCGGCGCGGGGTGTACCACTTCATCTACCGTCTCACCGGCAGCGAGGATCTGGCCCAGGACCTGTTGCAGGACGTGTTCGTTCGGCTGGTGCACTCGGCATCGTCCTTTGAACGGCGCTCCCGCTTCACCACCTGGCTGTACACCATCGCGCGCAACCTGTGCATCGACTACCTGCGCAAGAAACGCCACCGTCAGGCGACTTCGCTCGACGAGCCGTTGCCGGGGAGCGATGGCGAGATGAATCTTTCGCAGCAGATTCGCGCATTGGATCCACCGCCCGAGCGGCAGGCGCACGACCGGGCGATGCGCGAGCGGTTGCTGCGCGCCATCGCCTCGCTGAACCCCGACCAGCGAGAGGTGTTCTTGCTCCGTGAGGAAGCGGGGCTGCCGTTCGAGGAGATCGCCGAAATGGTCGGGGCTCCGCTCAACACGGTCAAGAGCCGCATGCGCTACGCCTTGCAGAACCTGCGCTCCCAGCTCGTGGCCCAGGGCCTGGAGCCCTGGCTGGACTCGACGGGGTGAGATGATGGATTGCCGCCGAGCCGACGAGCTGCTCATCGACTTTCTGTACCGGGCGCTGGACGAGCGCACCCGGGAGGAGTTCGAGCGTCACCTCGAGAGCTGTCCGGCGCACCGCCTCGAGGTCGAACAGCATGGCCGCCTGCTGCGCGCCCTGCGCGCCGAGCCCCGCGAGGAGCCGGCGCCGGATCTGGATGGGAAGGTGCTGGCGGAGGCCCGGCGGGCGCTGTCGCGCTCGGCGAGAGACGAAAGGCCCTGGTGGGCGATGGTGTTTCGCCCCTCGTTCGCGGCCGCGGCGGTGGTGTTGCTGGTCGGGGTGGCGCTGGTGGTCTTCTACCAGCGTTTCTCCGAGCCGCTTTCTCCGGCCGATGCCGCACGCCCGGCCGGACCGCCCGCGGCGCCAGCGGCAGCCCAGCGAGAGAAGGCGCCGGAGGCGGCTTTGGGGCCGGAGCAGCCGAAAGTCGATCGGGCGTTGGCCGAATCCGCGGCGGCTCTCGGCGGGAAGGAGTCCATCCTTTCCGGCGACGCGAAACCCGAAGGCGGCCTGGCGCCCCGCGATGGCGTGACCGCCGCCGCGAAGCTCGATGCAACCGCGGCCAAGCCGGCCGAGCGGCGGGTGCCCCCGGCGCCGGAACACTTGCAGGCGCCGAGGAAGGGCGCCGGCGCGCCGCGAACCCCATCCAAGGGAGAGGAAGGCGGCGCCACCCTCGACCTCGCGGCCGGAACCGGCACGCGCTCGGCCGCAGGCGCCGCGGCCCAGGCCCGACCCGACGCGCCGCCGTCCGAGCGGGTCGGCGAAGACGACGATGGCCCCGACCGCCGGGCCGATCGGGGCGCGGCCGAGGAGCAGGAGTACCGGTTTGCCCAGCCCCCTCCCGCGGCGGCGGATGCCGCCGCGCCGGTCAAGAAGACCGAGGCTGCATCGGTGGAGGCCGCCGGCAAGGATCGGAAGGCGTCAGTCGCGGCGCCGGCGCCGGAGCCGAGATCGCCTCGCCCGCAGGAAGCCGCTCCCGTGCGCGGTGAGATGGTTCGCGACGGGGAGGACCGGGCCGAACTCGCCCGCGCCAAGTCGGCCAAGGACAAGGCGAGCGATGAGATCGAACCGCTGCGCCGTTGTGTTCGCGAGCAGAGCGGGGTGCAAGCGGTGGACTGCCGGTACCGGCTGTTCGATGCGCTGTTTCGAGCGGGTCGGTGCGCGGATGCCGTCTCGGCCGCCGAGCAAGCCGTTTCCGCCGCGCCGGCCGATCCCCGCGCCGCCGACACCCTGCTCGACGCCGCGAGTTGTCTGGAGAACCTCGGCCGGCTCGATCGCGCCCGGGTTTTCTACCAGCGCGTGGAGAAGGACTACCCGGCGCACGCGGCCGAGGCGAAGCGGGCGCTCCTGCGCTTGCCCGGAGTGCGGTGAACCCGGGCCTTGGGCGGCACTCGGCGACAGATCTTTTCGGATCCCCAAGAGGTTTCTCGCCGGCCGGTGCTGTCGGCGAATACCCAAGGGATCGAAGCGGGCGCCGGTTCATTCATCCGGGGGTTCGTCGCCCGGGTTCTCCGATGGGAGGTTGGACGGTTCTGCGGGAGGCGCCGGATCCGCGGAGGGCGCCGGCTCCCCCTCCGCCGGTGTTCGGGCCGGCGGGGGTTCGAGGATGCCGGCGAAGGCGGCCAGGTCGCGCTCGGCGCGCTCGAACTCCTCGCGGCCGATGTAGCCGTATTGCCGTAGCCGCTCCAGGATGATGGCGGCGCGGCGCAGCAGGCGCGGCGCCGGCCGCAGCGGCGAGAGGCGCAGCGGCTCCGGGATGACCGCGGCCAGGCGCACCATCTCGCCGAGGGTCAGGTGCTCGGGCGGCTTTTTGAAAAAGGTTGCGCAGGCCGGTCCGATGCCGAACACGCCGGGGCCGAACTCAATGACGTTGAGGTACAGCTCCAGGATGCGGCGCTTGCTCAGGGCCTTCTCCATCCGCGCGGCCAGCCGGATCTCGAGCAGCTTGCGCAGCCAGCTCCGCTCGCCGGACAAGAAGAGGTTCTTGGCCAATTGCTGGGTGATGGTGGAGGCCCCGCGCACCACGCGACCCTGAGAGAGGTTCTGCCGGAATGCCTCTCGCACCTCGTGCCAGTCCACGCCGGCATGCGACCAGAAGGCGGCGTCCTCGGCCACGATGACGGTCTTTTGCATCAGCTCCGGGATTCGGGACAGGGGAACGAACGTCGTGCGCAGCGAGGGAAAGTCCGGCCGCACCCGGCCTTGCTTCTTGCGGTGCTCGATGAGCGCGGTGGTGCCGGGATTTTGCGCGGCAAGCTTTTCGACCGGCGGCCCGCCCAGGGAAAACCACGCCCAGCCGCCGATAATGCCGAGAATGAGCCCGCCCGAAAGGATTCCCCACAGCACCCACCGCCGGCGGCCCCCGGGCGCGGGGCTTTTCGGCTCCGAGACCGGGGTGTCCATCGCCTCGCTCATGGAACGGTCACGTCGATGGTCCGTACCGCGCTGGTGCCGAACGCATCGGCTGCGGTGCAGACCACCTGATAGGTTCCACCGCGCCGGTAGGTGTGTTCCGCCCGCTCGCCGATTGCCATTTCGAAGTCGCCGAAATTCCACTGGACCTCAACCGGCCCGCGCCCGGTGGCGGGCCCGGCTTCGGCCCGGAGCGCAACCGTTGTCCCGTGGATGCTCTCCAGGTGCGCCTCGAGTGTGGGCGGCGGCGGATCCTCATCGAGCCATTGCTCCAGGATGAGCCGTGCCCCGGACTGGACCGGGATGCGCCACACTTCGCCGTTGCTCTCGCCGCCAGCGGCCTCCACCACGGCCGCGGCGATGTGTTCGGACATCTCCAGAGCCTGCCCCAGCGTGACGCCGGTGTGGCTGAAGGTGGCGTTCGGGTCGATGGGCGCGCGGAAGGATTCGGGGATGTCCGAGAACCCGACCCAGTTTCCCAGGATGGAGCCCACGGTGGAAGCGTTGCAATCGCAATCCTGGCCGCAGCGCATGGCGATGCGCATGGAGCGCTCGAAGTCGCCGCCGCCGTACAGCAGGCCGATCAGGACGTAGGCCGCGTTGAGCTTGGCGTCGATGTTATAGGGCGATCCCGCGCCGTGCGGGCAGCGGTCGGTGCCGGCCCACTTGTCCTCGAGGAGTTGCCACACCCGCGTCCAGTCGCCGGGGTTCTCCCGGCTCCAGGCGATGACGTCGTCGAGCACCTGGCGGAATTGGCTTTGCGAAGGGATCGCCTCCCGGCCGGCCTCGATGATCTCTTCCAGGTCCCGGGCCACAAAGGCGCGCGCGTGCATGGCCGCCACCCAGGCGCCGCCGTACACGCCGTCGCCGTGGTTCATCAGATGGCCCGCGCGCCAGGCGATATCCAGCGCGGATTGCGGCAACCCCGGGGAGACGATGCCGGCGAAGTCGGCCTCGATCTGCCAGTCGATGTCGTCGGCGTGCCGGTTGTTGCGATAGTGGCCGGCCTCGAACGGTCCCAGCCCTGCGCGCAGATTGTTTCGCCCGGCCTCGTTGGCGTGCCACAGCGCGTAATCGGTGGCGGCGAAGGCGGCGGCGAAGTCCTCGACGCGGGTCGCTGCCTTCTGCCGGTGCAACACCTCGAGGAAGGGGATCTCGACGTAGAGATCGTCCTGCACGAAGGCGGTGTCGAGCAGGGCCGGGGTCCAGGCGACGACCCGGTCGTCGGGGATGATGGCGCCCAGGTACCAGAACTCGAGGATGGCGGCCCAGCTGACCCCGGCCATCTGACCCACCCAGGCCCCGGCGATGCGGTCGCGGATTTTCTCCCGGGAGAGTTCGCGGTATTTCGGGCCTTCGGCGCAAGCGGCGGCCAGGCACAACAGGACGCCCAGGGCATGAAGACGCGGGCTTCGCATCAGCGGGCGCGGACGGTGAAGCTCTGGGCCTTCTCGCCGCTGTCGGCGGCGCTGACCTTGAACTCGCCCAGCACCTCGTCGATCACCAGTTGCCCGCCGAGCTCTCCCTTGCCCTCGCCAAGCAGCACCGAAAAACTGTCGGAGGCCAGGTTGCTCTTGGCGGTGCGCCCCTGAAGCCGGATGGCGCGAAAGCTCACCGTGTTTTGTCCTTCGCGCAAGTACTCGGACAGCTCGATGACATCCTGGGGGATGTCGTCGGACAGGGCCTTGAGAAAGCGGTCGTTGACCATCACCTGGATGGTGTAGCCGGTGACGCCGGGACGGGTCACCTCGGTGACCACGTAATAATGTTTGGCCAGCGCGGCGCGGACCGGCTGCGCGGCGGCGGGCGGGCCACCGTCGGGCTGGGAGGCCCCGACTTCCTGGACCTTGTAGTCCGGCGCCAGGATGTGAACGTTGCCGTTCTTGTCCAGTGTGACCTTGGCGTTGTCGATCACCTGGTCCTTGGCCCCGGTGACCTGAACGCCGTTGAGGTACACCTCCACCGCGCTCGCCGAGAGTTGGAGCATCAGACCCGATCCCACCACGAGCAGCAACCGTTTGCCTTGCATCTTCATCCTCCTGGTTCCGGCTTCTCCCAGGCTTCGACCGGACGGCCCGGGAGCGAATTCAGCCGTCCGAGCGCAGGGTGGCCTTGCTCTCGGCTCGCAGCGATTCGGGAACGCCGATCCGCTCGCTGGGAACCCAGTCGGCCGGTATATGCAGCTTGCGCCGGATGGACTCGTCCGATTCGCGGGCCGCCATGCGGGTATCGTTTACGCGGCCGGAGGCCGGCTCGCGACAAGTGACCTTGAGCAGGCACTCCTGATCGAGGGCGAAGTTGACCTCGAGTTGGACCGTGCCGCGGGGGGCCGGGGTGATGCCGGAGATGATCAGCGTCCCCAGGTATTCGCAGTCCACCACCCGCTCCGCCTCTCCCTGGAAGACCAGCAGCTCCTGGCTGGTCTGGCCATCGGCGAAGGTCCGGAACATGCAGATGCGGTTGGTGGGCAGGGCGGTGCCCGCTTGCAGGATCTTGGCGAACTTTCCGCCCGGCAGACCGATGCCGATGCTCATGGGCAGGACGTCGATGAGCACCACCGAGTCCAGTTTGTCGAGCGAGTCGGCCAGCAGCGCGGCGCCCACCGCCACCGCCTCGTCGGGGTGCACGCCCTTGTGCGGCTGTTTGCCGAAGGTTTCGTGAATGCGGCGCCATACCAGCGGCATCCGGCTCTGGCCACCGACCAGCACGATGTTGTCGAGGTGGCCGGCGTTCATGCGGGCCTGGGCCAGGACGTTCTGGGCCACCTTCAAAGTGCGCTCCACCAGCGGACCCACCAGCTCCTCCAGCGTTTCGCGTGTGATGCGCACCTCGAGATCGCGGGGGACGCGGTTGATTTTGGCGAAACCCGGCAGGCGCACGATGGTCTGCTGTTTTTCGGACAGGGCGCACTTGGCCTGCTCGGCCGCATCGCGCAGGCGCTGCATGGCCACCCGGTCCAGTTTGGGCACGGTGCCCACCTGCTGGATGTATTCGGCCAGGATGTAGTCCACCAACTGGTTGTCGAAGTCCACGCCGCCGAGGAAGATGTCGCCGCCGGTGGCCACCACCCCGTAGACGTTGCCGCACAGCTCGAGCACCGAGGCGTCGAAGGTCCCGCCCCCCAGGTCGTAGACCATCACCCGCTGGTCCAGGCCGCGGTTGAAGCCGAAGGCCAGCGCGGCCGCGGTCGGCTCGTTGACGATGCGCTCGACCTTGAAACCGGCCAGGGTGCCGGCCTCGCGCACCGCCTGGCGCTGGTTCTCGTTGTAGTAGGCGGGCACGGTGATGACCGCCCGACTGACCTCCTCGCCCAGGTAGGCGCGCGCCTCGTCGCGGATTTCGCTGAGCACGAAGGCCGATACCTGCTGGAGGCTGAACTCGCGGCCCACGATGCGCACGGCCGCCTCGCGCTTGGGCCCCTCGATGATCTCGTACTGGAAGCGGTCCTTCATCTGCTGCACCGCCGGCGAGTCGTAGGGCCGGCCGATGAGGCGCTTGGAGCCGTACACCGTGTTGCGCGGATTGAGCTCCATCTGGGCCTTGGCGTCGTACCCCACCAGCAACCGGCCGCGCTCGTCATAGGCCACGATGGAGGGCATGGTGCGGTATCCCTTGCGCGACGGAATGACCTGGGGCATGCCGTCCTTGACCACAGCGGCGCAGGAGTAGGTCGTGCCCAGGTCGATGCCGATCACCTTGGAGCCGCTCACGCCGCCGCTGGGCGGCGCCGGGCGACGGGCGCCGGATTCCGGTTCCGAGAGATCGATCACCGGGATGTCGATCTCTCCAGCGGGCGGGCCTTTCTCCGCCACGGCGGCCAGTTCCGGATCGACCTCGAACTTGGGCGGATCGTCCGCGGGCGCCACGTCGATATCAATGTCCACCTCCGGTGCGGCCGGCTGGATGGGCGGCCGCGGCGGTGTAGCCGGAGGCGGGGCGGCCGGCGCTCCCGCCCGCGACGCCGGAGCGGGCGCCTTGCCCTTGCGCTCCAGGATGCGGCGGACCAGCGCGCGCGAAGGTTCGTCCAACTCCAGGAACTTGACCCCCATGCCCGGAACCTGGACCGGCCGCCCGGCCTCGCTGGGGCCCCGGGCCCAGGCCACCACCCCGCTGCCCTTGAGCACGGTCTGGCCCGAGCTGAGCTGCACCTCGAAGCGCAGCAGCGTCCCCTTGGGCTTGGGCTCGCGGCTTTGCAAGAAGATCCCGCCGGCGCTGATGTTGGTGGCAAAATGGTCGACGAATTCGTCCTGGGTCGGGTACTTGACCTTGAGCACCAAGTTGACGAAGACCCGCTCGTGCTGTCTTCGGTCGTCGCTCATTCCGTGCGGTCCGCCTTTCCGCGCTCTGCGGGATTATACGAATCGACCCGGTTCCGAAGCAAGGAAGAATCCGGTGGAATCCGGATCCGACACGGCTAGCGGAAACGGTCCCACAACCTCACGGTGCCGTCCTTGCTGGCCGAGGCCAGCCGCTTCCCGTCCGGGCTGAAGGCCACGCTCAGCACGTTGTTGCTGTGGCCCCACAGCGTCTTGTGCAGCGTGCCGTCCCCCGGCCGCCACAGCCGCACCACGTTGTCGGTGCCGCAGGACGCGAGCAACGCGCCGTCGGGCGAGAGCGCGATGGCCTGGGTCTCCATGGGCCGGTGGCCTTGCACCAGACGGCTTTCGTTGCCGAAGCGAAACTCGATGGCCCCGCCCTCGTGGGCGATCTCGATACCATCGGTAAGGACATAGCGCTGGTCGCCGGCGTATCCCGTGTCCGAGATCGAGATGGTCTCTGGGGTTGATTCGGTCGTCCGTCCCGTCTCCAGATCGATGATGGTTCGCCCCTCGTTGTCTTTGAAGTCGATCACGAGGCGCATTCCGTCCGCGGAGAACGCCAGGCGGCCGAAATCCTTTTCTTCGAGCGTGGGCACCGAGTAGACCCGTTCGCTCTTCCAGCCTGCCGCGCCCAGCCCGGCCCACGCCAGAGCGATCCACAAGGCGTGCAGAGCCGCCGCGCCGCAGATGGAGAGCGCGAGCGAGACGCCATGGCGATCGCAGCGAATCCGATACAGCACGATTCCGATCAGCAGGCCGAGCGGCAAGGCCAAGGTGAGCGCGAACAGGATCATGACCGCCGTGAAGCTGAACATGATCATGAGACTGGCGAGCATCCCCGAGCCGATCACCTGCAAGGTGAAGACGGCATAGCGCCGCGCAAGATCCCGGCCCGTATCTCGCGAGTGTTCGGTGGATGAGCGAAGCAGCCAGATCGCGGGGACCAGGAGCAGCAGGACCACCAGCGTCCAGACCAGCAGTGCCAGCGGCCCGCTCAGGGTGACCCCGATCTCCCACGGCCACTCAAGTCCGTAGACGAACAGGGTGGCGACCATGCGGCGCAGCTTGAAGACATCGAACGCCTCGATCGTGGCCACGACGAGCACCAGTGCGAGCGGCAGCGAGGTGAGGAACAGCAGCACCGTGTCACGGATTCCGTCCAGCAGGAGCCGACCCGGCGTGCGGGGTGCGCTGTATCCGCGGAAGGGCCCGAGGGTGTTGCCGTATCGCGTCCAGAAGGACGGCGAGCGTGGAGGTGTGCTCATGGATGTTGTCCCTGGCGGCGCGCGGCCACCCGGGCCCGGATCCACTTGTCCAGTCCAACGCACAGAAACACGCACAGTCCGGCGCCCAGGATGACCAGCCAGGCCTGGGGACGGATGGGTTCGGTGGAAAATAGGCGGTTCATGAAGGGCAGGTAGGTGATCCCGACTTGCAGCAGAGCCATCAAGCCGGCGCCGAGCCACACCCACGGGTTGGAGAACAGTCCCACCGTCCGCAGGGGCCGGGTCAGGGAGCGGGAGTTGAACAGATAGGCGAGCTGGCCGAAGACGATGGCCGACACCGCCGCGGTGCGCGCTGCGGCCTCGCTGGCCCCGTGCAGGATCTCCCATTCATAGGTGGCGAACACCGCCCCGCACAACAGCGCGGATACCAGCACGATGCGCTGGACCAAAAAGGCCGAAAGGATCGGCGAGCCCGGCGGGATCGGGGGCCGGGCCATGAGGTCGCCCTCCTTGGGCTCGAAGGCCAGCATGAGGCCCAGGCACACCGCCGTGGACAGGTTGATCCACAGGATCTGGATGGGGAGGATGGGCAGGTGGATCCCCAGCAGGATGGCGGCGATGAGCACCAGCGCCTCGCCGCCGTTGGTGGGAAGCGTCCAGCCGATGAACTTCTGCAGGTTGTCGAAGACGCCGCGGCCTTCCTCCACCGCGGCCTCGATGGTGGCGAAGTTGTCATCGGTGAGCACCATGTCCGCGGCCTCGCGGGCGGTTTCGGTGCCGCTCAAGGCCATGGCGATGCCGATGTCGGCGCGGCGCAGGGCGGGGGCGTCGTTCACCCCGTCCCCGGTCATGGCCACGATCTCGCCGCGCGCCTGGAGAGCCTCTACCAGGCGCAGCTTGTTCTCCGGCGTGACGCGAGCGAAAACGTCCGTGTTCCGGGCCGCCTCGATGAACTCCTCGTCCGAGAGCTTGGCCAGATCCTGGCTGGTGAGCGCTCGCGCTTCTTCGTCCCTCGAAATCCCCAGGCGCCGGGCGATGGCCGTGGCTGTCACCGCGTGATCCCCCGTGATCATCTTGACCCGGATACCGGCCCGCAGGCAGGCGGCCACCGCCGGACCCGCCTCGGGCCGGGGGGGATCGAGCATGGCCTGCAAGCCGAGAAACACAAGCCCCTCCCGGACATCCTCATGGCGCAGGGCGGAGGTCTCGGGGGGATATTCCTTTCGGGCCAGCGCCAGAACCCGCAGACCCTGGGAGGCGAGCTCGGCCACCCGGCGCAGCAGTCCTTCCCGTTCCAGCGGCTCCGGTCCGTTGGGGCCGAGCATGCTCTGGCAGCGCTCCAGCACCGCTTCGGCGGAGCCTTTCACGTAGGCGAGGCGATTCTGTCCGTTTTGAGGCGCATGCAGCGTGGCCATGTACTGGTACTGGGACTCGAACGGGATGGCGTCCAGGCGCGGCATGCGGCTGCGCCACTCGTCGGGCTTGAGGCCGGCCTTCCAGGCGGCGGAGAGCAGCGCGCCCTCGGTCGGATCGCCCTGGACCTTCCATGTCCCGCCGGCCTCGGTAAGCTCCGCGTCGTTGCACAGCAGGCCGGCCAGCAGGCATTCCCGCAGCGTCGGATGAGCTTCCAGTTCCGCCGGCGCCCCTTCGTGGGAAATCTCGCCGGTTGGAGCGTAACCGGTTCCGCTCACAGAGAAGATTCTTCCCGCTGCCAGCACCGCCTGGACCGTCATCTGGTTCTGGGTGAGAGTCCCGGTCTTGTCGGAGCAGATCACGGTGGTGCTACCCAGCGCCTCCACGGCTGGAAGGCGGCGGATGATGGCACGCCGCTGCGCCAGGCGCGAGACCCCGATGGCCATGATAATGGTGACAGCCGCGGGCAATCCCTCCGGGATGGCGGCCACCGTGATGGCGATGGAGGCCACCAGGATATCGACGACCGGTTGGCCCCGCAGCACGCCCACCGCGAACACCAGCGCCGCAAGTCCCAGGATGGCGAGGAGCAGGATACGCGAAAAGGAGTGGATCTTGCGGGTGAGGGGTGTCTCCAACGGATTCGAGGTGGCGATGAGCTCCGAGATGCGGCCGATCTCGGTCGCGTCGCCGGTGGCCACCACCATCCCGCCGCCGGTGCCATAGGTCACCAGCGTCGAGGAGAAGGCCAAGTTGTGCCGGTCGCCCAGCGGCGTTCCGTGCGCCAGCTCGGCCGGATCCTTCTCAGCGGGGACCGATTCTCCCGTGAGCGCGGATTCGTCGATGCGCAAGTCGCGGCAGGCGAACAGCCGCAGGTCCGCCGGCACGCGGTCTCCGGCCTGGAGCAGCACGATGTCTCCCGGGACCAGCTCCTCGGCCGGGATTTGCTGCTTTTTCCCGGCGCGGATCACCGTGGCCATGCTTTGCAGATTGCGCGCCAGCGAGGCGATCGAGCGCAGGGCCTTGGCCTCCTGGGCGAATCCCACGATGGCGTTCACCAGCACCACGCCGAATATCACCCCCGCGTCCACCGCCCCCTTGAATGCCAGCGCGATGCCGGCCGCGGCCAGCAGGATGTACACCAGCGGCTGGTGGAACTGGAGCAAAAAGCGCAGGAGTGGCCCGCGGCCCTTGCGCTCGGTGATTTGGTTGGGGCCGAACTGCTCCCGGCGGTGCTGGACCTCGAAGAGGTCGAGGCCCTTCTCGGCGCTGGTCCCCAGGATGTCCATACACTCGCCGCTGGGGACGTGGTAACAATGGTCGGATACGATGGTCTGCACGGAATACCTCCAGCAGGACACCGAATGGTACGGATTCGCCAGCTTGGTGTCCAGGTCAAGCTGCCGGATCAGGAACGGTTGGCTCGCGCCGCACTCCAGAGGCTGCTATCGCCGGATTCCCCGGCGAAAAACGTCGAAGAGTATCGCACCCGGCTCGACGAGATCGGGCGCAGTCTCGAGCGCGAATGATCAGCGGCGCTCGTCCGCCCCGACGTCGGGTGTGGAGTCGCGTGCCTGACGATCGATGTCGAGATCACAGTCGCCCGGGTCGAGTCGGATGCCGGTGTCCTGGGCTCCGGTGACACCGGCAAGGTGCAAGTCGCCGGCCCCGGGAGAAGCGAACCAGGTCGCCGGTGCGTTTTCGATGTTGCCGGCCAGCGTGGCGCTGCCGCCCCGGTCCCGCAGGTTGTGCGAGACCAGGTTGTTCTTCAACTCGATCTGGGTGTTTGCGAAGCGCCACTCGATCGAGGAGAACGGCGCCTGGCTGGAGACGACGGTGTTGTGGAACACGCGGGTGCCGCGGGCCTGCTCCAGCGCGATCCCGGCGTCGAAGCCGTACTCCGAGGCGAAAAGAGCCGGCGCGCTCGCTGAAACGAAGTTGTTGCGGATCATGCCGTCGTAGTGGCCGATGTAGCCCGCGCCGGGGTAGGGGTTGTCCGGATAGACGCGCGTGGCGCCGCTCTCCCCCAGGCCAAAGCCGATTCCCCGGGCGCAGTCGATGATGGTGTTTTCCTCGACCAGGGTGTCGCGGCTTCCGGTCCAGAAATGGATGCCGTGCTCCGAGAGCCCCTGGCCGCAGAAGAACCCGCGGATGGTGTTTCGCCGCACCGTCCAACCCCACGCCTGGTGCCCGTCGATGCCGCCGGTGTAGCAGTTGTTGCGCACCTCGGACCGTCCGGCGTTGGATAGCTCGATGTGGCAGCATTCTACCGTGCCCCGGTCGGCGAACGTCCCGCCGCCGGAAGGGTTTATCTTGATGCCCTGCTCGGCCGGATCGATGACCCGCACCCGGTAGATGCGCACGTCGCGGGTATCGGAAGCGCCGCCGGTCACGTGAATGGGGTGGTAGTAGGCCCGCTGTACGGTGATCTCGGCGATGGTCACGTCCGAAGCCGCCACGCTCACCAGTTCCCCGGTGACCCAGTTCCCGTCGAGGATGACCGCCTCGGGGTTGCCGGAGGCGGAACGCAGGCTGACCCCCGGCGTCTCGAAGGAGAGCCGGCTCCGGTCGTCTCCTCCGTTCATGCGATACAAGCCGTCTTCGAGCAGGATGGTGGTGCCGGCGGTGGCCTGGCGAACGATCTCCCGCAACTGGCTCGCCTGGGAGGGCCCGACCCGGACGATGGTGCCGGAGGCGGCGGGGAGCGGGACGCACGCCTCGGGTGGAGTGCCGCCATCGTTGCCCATGGGATTTCCGCCGTCGGCGGCGGTGTCCGCGCCGAAATCGCTGCAGCCATCCCCGTCCGTGAGCGATCCGTCCTGCCGATCGTCGCCGTCCCCTGCGTCCGGGACCGGGTCGCCGCCGGCGTCGAGGGTGTTCCCGGCGTCGATTCCGATGTCGGCGGAAGCGATCTCGCCGTGGCATCCGGCCCAGCCCAGCGCCGTGGCCGCAACAAACCCCAGAGCACCGGTGAAGAATGCCGGCAGCCGATGCCTCCGGCGGATTCCGATCACAGGTTCCAGGCGGACCTCCCGAGCCATGGTCACTTGCCGATCTCACGAAAGACCGTGGTGGCTCGTCCGCCCTCGATGGTGACCGAAATGGTCTTTACGATGCCGAGTTCGGGGTTCTTCAGGACGAGGCGATGGACGCCGGCCGGAAGCCGCACGCCAGTGATCGGTGTGGTGCCGAGCTTGCGCTTGCCGAGGTAAACGTCGCTCCAGGGATCGGTATCGAGCTTCAGCAGGCCGGTGACGGTGCGATTTCGAGGCGGTGCCGGATCTGGAAGGGGTTCGGGCTGGGGGCTTGCGGTGTCGAAATCGGTGGAGACGGTGATGGCGACACCGGCATCGTCCGGGGCCGGGTTCGGCTCTTCGGGTTGCCCGATGGGAGGGGATGCCGCCGCCATGCCGGCATCCGGCCCGTCCGCGCCCGCTCCCGCGTCGGCAGCGGCGCTGGGCGGCGGGTTTGCGGGTGGCTGCCCTGTCGAGTAGGTGGCGAGGACCCACCACAGGCCGGCGCCCAGGACCAGGACCAGGCCGGCCAGGAGGGGGAGCCGGATCCGCGGCCCACGGCGGGAGTTCTCGGCGGCGGCGCGCGGAGAAAACGGCTTGAGGCGCCGGGTGGCGACTTCTCCCGAATGCTCTCTGGCCGGCTCCTCGATGACGGGCAGCTCCGCCTCCTCGTCCACCTCTTCGGCGATGGCGTCGGCGATGGCCGCGACCCGCTCTCCGGTGCTCGCCCGGGGGAACCGCCCGCTCTGGCTCTCGTCCGAACCGGGGAGCGACTCGAAGGTGTCGGGCTTGAGGACGCCCAGCGAGATCGGACGCCCATCCGATTTTCGGATCTCCTCCAGGATCTTCCGCTTGGTGCGGGCCCGTTCGGCGAACACGCTGCCGGCAAAGGCGCCGATCTCGCGCGGTCCCGCGGCGGCGCCGCTCTCCCGCAAAAACGCGTGCAGCGCCTCTCCCATAGCGCCGGCTGTCTGGAATCGGTCGGACGGTTTCTTGCAGAGCGCCCGCAGGGCGATGGCCTCCAGGGATTCGGGCACTTCGGGGTGGAATGCGCGAATGGAGGGGATGGGCTCGTAGGCGATGGCGTGGATGATGGCGGCCTCGTCCGGGCGTTTGAACAACCGCCGGCGGGCCAGCAATTCCCACAACACGGCTCCCAGGGAAAACACGTCGGAGCGAGCATCCAGATCTTGCGAGCGGCACTGCTCCGGAGACATATAGGCGAGCTTTCCCTTGAGTGTGCCCACTCGCGTCCGGTGGGCCTGGGTGGCCGCCTTGGCGATGCCGAAATCGACCAGTTTCACCGCCCCGGAGAACAGGACAATGATGTTCTGCGGGCTGATGTCTCTGTGGACGATGTGCAAGGGGTTTCCGCTCTCGTCGAGAAGCGAGTGGGCATAGTCGAGCCCGTCGCACACTTGGGCCACGATCCCCGCCGCCAACTCTGGCGGGAGCGACTGGCGGGTTCGCCGAGCCTCGTGCACCAGGTAGGCCAGGCTCTCCCCCTCCAGGTATTCCATGGCGATGTAATATTGATCCCCCTGTTGGCCGAGCTCGTAGATCTGGACGATGTTGGGGTGATTGAGCTGGGCGGCGATCCTGGCCTCGTCGAAGAACATCTCCAGAAAGCGCTTTTCCTTGGCCAGGTGCGGCAGGATGCGCTTGACCACCGCCAGGCGTTCGAAGCCCTGGATGCCGGTCTGCCGGGCCAGGTGGATCTCGGCCATTCCGCCGGTGGCGAGCAGCGCCAGCAGCCGGTAGCGGCCCAATATCTCCTGGTGGGGAGACTCCATGGCGGAAAGTGTACCGGTTCGAGCGGCGCGTCTCAATCTTTTCGCGGCGAGGCGAAGCGCTTTGCCGCATTGCACCCGAGTGTGGTACATTCTGTCCGCCCTATCCATCGGAGGGATGGCCATGAGAGCCGCGTTGGTGGCAGGTTGCCTGGTGCTGTGCGCTGGGGCGAGGGCCCAGAATTCGCAAAAGGATTACCTCCAGCTGTTTCGGCAGCAGGCGTACCCGCGGGTGCTCCAGCTGGCCGAAGGGGTGCTCCAGTCGGCCGAGGCCGGGCCGGCGGAACTGGCCGAGGCCTACCGCTGGCAGGGTCTGGCGCTGGCGGCGCAGGGCAAGACGGACGCCGCGGTCCAGGCCTTTCGGCGGCTGCTGGCCATCGACCCCGCCTATCAGCTTCCCAAGGGCATATCGCCCAAACTGGCCTCGCCATTCTTCCTGGCAGCCGGTATGGCTCGCGGCAGCCAGGGCATCCTGCTTCGCCACGAGCCGCTGTCCGCGCCGCCGGCCGGTGGGTCCGTTGTGCTGGAGGTGGAGCTGGTTTCGGATCCGCTCGAGATGGTCCAGACCGTTCGTTTTCAATACTGGGCCAAGGACAACCCCGGTGCCAGGGAAAAAGTGCTCCAGAAGATGCACGGACCCGGTCGGGCGGCCTTCGCGCTGCCGCAGCCGATGGCATCGAGGTCGGTCGACTACTCTTTCGAGGCATTGAACGAGGCGGGCGGCGTCCTGGCGGTGGCCGGCGGCGTCGGTCGCGTGTATTCCCTGGCGCCCGCTGCGGGCGGCATGGTGAGCGTCGGCGCGCATCCGCCATCTCCGCCGACGCGTGAGCTTCAGCTTCCTTCTGCTCCGACCCGGAGCGAGGGCGAGTCCGTTGTCCGGCGGGAAGAGACGGTGGAGCGGGACGAGGGCTCTCCCTGGTACAAGAGCTGGTGGTTCTGGACGGCGGTCGGGGTGGCGGTGGCCGGCGGCGTGACGGGCGGGGTGCTGGCGATCACCATGGACCGAGAACCCGATCCGCTGCGCTGGACCATCGTGGTCCGCTAGCGAGGCGAACGATGCGCGTCATTTCGACGGGCCGCTGGATCCTGCTGTGTTGTCTTGCCGGCTGCGGCGCGGCGGGCGGCTTCTCTCTGCAGATCGTCTTTCCCGACGAGGCCGCCCGGCAGGTGACCGCCCGTGTCCGGGTGGTGGCCATCGCGTCGGGGACCGGCGCCTCGTGCGAGGCGCTGCTCTCCGGCGATGCTGCTCCGGGCGACGCCGGCTACCCGGTCGAGGCCCAGGTCGAATTCGCCTTTCCGTCGCAAGACCCCGCGGTACTCGCGCTCGAACAGCAGGGCGACAAGCTGTTCTACGTTGCGGCCCTGGATGGTGACAGCGTGGCGCGGTACCACGGCTGCACCTCGGCCCGGGCGCAGGGCGGCGCGCCCCGCTCGGTCACGGTGGTGCTGCAGCGTATCGCGCGCGAGTGCTTCGAGGATCACGATTGTCCGGACGACGGCCTGTGGTGCACTGGCACGCCGCGCTGCCAGGGCTTCGCGTGCGTCGAGACGCCGCCCAACTGCGATGACGAGATCGCCTGCACCGAGGACGCCTGCGACGAGGAACTGGATCGGTGCCAGCACCAGGCGAGCGATGCGGCCTGCGATGATCACGACCTGTGTACCGGGCCCGAGACGTGCGACCCCGGGCTCGGGTGCCGCGCGGGAACACCGCTCGTTTGCGATGACGGCGTGTTCTGCAACGGGGTCGAGCGCTGCGATCCGATCGCGGGGTGTCTGGACGGAGAGGATCCGCTCTGTGACGACGGCGTGCCCTGCACCGCGGATTCGTGCGATCCGGTGGCGGACGAGTGCCGGCACCAGCCCAACGCCGGCGGCTGCCCCTCGTTCCACATCGGCCCGGCCCCGGACACCTGCCCGCACCGGCTCCCGGACAACAGCCAGTCGACCGCCTGCGACTTCAGCGGCCCGAGCGCTCTGGTCGACGCCAGCCTTGCCGCGCCGGCCGAGGGCGCACGCTTCCTCCTGTACGACTATCTGGGTGAGCCCGCCCGGTTTGCCGGGCAGGTGCATATCCCGGGCGGCTCCTGGATCGGCGCCGCGCCGGGGATCCGGCCCGATAACGTCGTCCTCGTCTCGGCGCGCAGTGTCGCCAACGGTGTCTTGCACCTCGCCGGGAACAACGTTCACGTGGACGGGCTCTCCATCATCGCCCTCGACGGGAACGAGAACGCGCTCTCCTCCTGGCCCACCGCGTCGAGTTCGACCGGTGCCACCGGCGGCCATCTCATCGAGCGCCTGATCGTGTTCGTCATCGATCCGGAGACGTTCGGCACCAACAACTTCGGCCCGCCGGTCGCGTTGGGCGACGACTGCACATTGCGAAACTCGTACTTTCGCGGCTACTTCGAGTTCCGCATCCAGGCGAAGGGCCGGCGCAACCTGCGCCTCTTGCACAATACCTTCGTCCAGTACGAAGCCAACGAAGGCGCCCTGCTCGACGCCACCGGCTCCGATGGTTTCGTGTTCGCCAACAACGTGGTGCTGACGCTGGCCCAGCCGGAGCCGGTGCTCATCCTGGCGGATCTCGCCACCACCCATCTGGTGGTGTCCGGCAACGCGGTGGAGGGCTTCGGAGGCGTCGTCACCGGCTACAATCCGGGCGACCCCTTCACCAAGGTCCAGGACAACCTTGTCGGCGAGGTCGACCTGGAGTCCCCGCTCGTGCCGCGCTTTCTGGCCGACTCGGCCCAGCGCATCGCGGGACCCGTGACGGGAGAGGGATTGAGCCTGGACGGGGTCGATATCCGGGGAAGGAGCGACGTGCGCCCTGGTGCCTTCCAGTCGGCGAGTCAACGGCAGCTTCCCCGGAAAATGATTTTGACGGTGGGACGCGGGAGTTGCGGCACCGAGCCCTGCGACATCGACGCCGACACAGTGGACCAGGAAATCCAGGTGGCGGTCTGGTCCTCCTGGCCGGGCGGGGAGATCCAGGTGTTCCCCTCGGCAAACCCGTATGCCGGGTTCGCCATCATCGGCTGGCCGGTCACCCTGCGCGGGATGGGGCAGCGCGAGGACGAGGTGATCCTTCAGAATGGTTACGAGGACGCATTGCTTCAAGAGTTCAACATCTACGACCGGCACGATGCCACGCTGGTCATCTTGATGAATCTCGATCAGCCGGTCATCGTGCGGAATCTGACGCTGCGCATCGACACGGCACTCCCCGGGGACGATCGCGGGGTGGTGACGGAGGATCGGGTGGCCGCCATCGGGCGGCCGTTGCACCGGTTCGAGCGTGTCAAGTTGACGACCACCGGCACGGCGGCCGGGGCCTACGCGGCCTTCTACCTCGGCTGCCGGACGCTGGTGCAGGATTCCTTGATCTGGGGCGGCTTTCAGACCTGCGTGCGCTGGGGACCGCGCCGCGTGGATTCTTACGCCACTCCCGCGTCCGACGCCAAGGTGGTCAACCTGAGCTGTCGCTTGGTCGGGACTGGCTCGCTGGCCCCCAAGTCATTCTTCGACGTGGCCAAGGCCAACGGCGCGGCCATCGTCAACGTGGCCGCCGATTCGATCGCCCCGGTCCCGCTGCTGCGCGCGCAGCGCCGGTCCAGCGGCGACACTGGAGTCCAGGCCCTCGACCCGCCCGTATCGCTCCAGGTCCATGCGGTGAGCGCCAAGAACGTCTCCACCCAGTTCAACGGCTTCGACGAGACCTCCGGAAGTTACACTCTGAACGGCGTCGAGTTGCTGGATGTCTTTGCGCCCTTGTTTCTCAGCCAGGACTCCAGCTACCTATCTGCCGCGAGCAGCGCCCTGGACTCGGGTGTCGATCCGCAAGATGTCGACGCGAGCCTGTCGCTCGGCACCTCGCTGAACGATGTGGACCGGTCCGTGGCCTCCGGCGTGGATCGCGGCTGCTACGAGCAGTAAGCCATTCGCACCCGGAGTTGACGAATGCTGGACCGACGGCCACCGGCCAATGATCCTCTGTGGTACAAGGACGCCATCATCTACGAGGTGCGCGTCCGCTCCTTCTTTGACGGCAACAACGACGGTATCGGAGACTTCGCCGGGCTCACCGCCAAGCTGGACTACTTGCAGGACCTGGGCGTGAACGCCCTGTGGCTGCTGCCATTCTATCCATCGCCCATGCGGGACGACGGCTACGACATCGCCGACTACACCGGCGTCCACCCGGACTGCGGCACGATGCGCGACTTCCGAGCCTTCCTGCGGCAGGCCCACCGGCGAGGCTTTCGGGTGATCACCGAGCTGGTGTTGAACCACACCTCGGATCAGCACGCCTGGTTCCAGGCGGCGCGCCGTGCTCCCCCGGGAAGCCGGGAGCGCGACTTCTACGTGTGGAGCGACGATGCGCGGCGCTACCCCGAGGCGCGGGTGATCTTTCAGGATTTCGAACGCTCCAACTGGTCCTGGGACCCGGTGGCCAAGGCGTACTACTGGCACCGTTTCTACTCCCACCAGCCCGATCTCAACTACGACAATCCCGCGGTGCGGCGGGCCATCTTGCGCGTGGTGGACTTCTGGTTCGGCCTGGGGGTGGACGGCATGCGACTGGACGCGGTGCCGTACCTTTTCGAGCGGGAGGGAACGATCTGCGAGAACTTGCCCGAAACCCACGAGTTCTTGCGCGAGCTGCGCCGCCACGTGGACCGGCGCTTTCCCAACCGAATGCTGCTGGCGGAGGCCAACCAGTGGCCCGAGGACGCGGCCGCCTACCTCGGCCCCGGCGAATGCCACATGGCGTTCCACTTCCCGGTCATGCCGCGTCTGTTCATGGCGGTGCGCATGGAGGACCGCCTTCCGATCACCGACATCTTCGCGCAGACGCCCGCGCTGCCCGAGGACGCGCAGTGGGCGCTCTTCTTGCGCAACCACGACGAACTGACCCTGGAGATGGTGGCCGAGGACGAGCGGGACTACATGTACCGTGCCTTCGCTCGCGATCAGCGTATGCGGGTGAACCTCGGCATCCGGCGCCGCCTGGCGCCGCTGCTCGGCAACAACCGGCGCACCCTGGAGCTCTTGAACGGGTTGCTGTTCTCGTTGCCCGGCACCCCGGTGCTCTACTACGGCGACGAGATCGGCATGGGAGACAACGTGTACCTGGGAGACCGAGACGGGGTGCGCACTCCCATGCAGTGGAGTGCCGATAAGAACGCCGGTTTCTCCCGGGCCAACCCGCAGCGTCTGCTCCTGCCCATCATCATCGATCCGCAGTACCACTACGAGGCGGTCAACGTGGAGGTGCAGGAGCAGAGCCTGCACTCGCTGCTGTGGTGGATGCGCCGCCTGATCGCGCTGCGCAAGCGCTTCCGGGCGATGGGGCGGGGGACGATGGAGCTGTTGAACCCGGAGAATCCGAAGATCCTGGCCTTTCTGCGTCGGCACGAACGCGAGGCCTTGCTGGTCGTGGCCAACCTGTCGCGCTACGTCCAGTACGCGGACCTGGACCTGACCGCCCACGCCGGCGCGGTGCCGCGCGAGCTGTGGAGCCGGGCCGCCTTCCCCCGCATCGGCACCGAGCCCTATCGGGTCATGCTGGGGCCCCACTCTTTCTATTGGTTCTCGCTCGAACATCCCGGCACGCAAGTCGAGACGAAAGGCCTGCCGGCGCAGCGGCCGGTGCCACTCTTCGTGCGCGGCGACTGGCGTTCGTTCGCCCGCAGAAAGCAGCGGGCTTCGATCGAGGAGGCCCTGCCCGCCTACCTCGGCCGCTGCCGCTGGTTCGGAGGAAAGGCGCGGCCGGTCCGCGACGTACGAGTTCTGGAGGCGCTGGCACCCTCCAACGGCGAGTCGAACCTGATCATCCTTCTGCTGCGAGTCGATTACCTGGATGGAGAAGGGGAGAGCTACGCGCTGCCGCTGGCCTGGATTCGGGGTGCACGGGCGGATGAGGTGCTCGCCCGCACGCCCGAGGCCGTGCTGGCCGAGCTGACCTGTCGCCAGGACAAGGAATCCGAGTCGGGACTCCTGTGTGACGCCCTGGCCGATGTGGAGAGCTGCCGCGGGTTGCTCGATATGATGCTTTGGCAGCGCCGCCTGCGCGGCGCGGGCGAAGCCGTGTTCGTTCCCGATAAGGCCCTTGAGGCCATGCGCGGCGTCGAGGACGCGCTGCTGCCACCTCGGCTGGTCACCGCCGAGCAGTCGAACACCTCGGTGGCCTTCGGGGATCGCTTCATGCTCAAGTTCATCCGCCGGCTCGACGACGGGTTGAGCCCCGAAGTCGAAATGGGTCGCTGGCTGACCGCGAAGGGTTTTTGCCATGTGGTGCCGTTCGGCGGCCACCTCGAGTACCGGCTCCAGGGGAGCGGGCCGATCGCCCTGGCGGTCTTGCGCGGATTTGTGCCCAGCCAGGGCGATGCCTGGAGTTATACCCTGGAGGAGATCCGCCGCTTTTTCGAGCGGGTGCGCTCGCGACGCGACCTCGCCCCGCCGTCGTTGGACCGGCCGCTCCTGGATCGCGTCGGGGTCGAGCCACCCGCGGAGGCCGCAGCGCTCATGGGTTCGTATTGGCACTCCGCTCGTCTGCTGGGCCGGCGAGTGGCCGAGATGCACCTCGCCTTGGGGGGGCCTTCGGACGATCCGTGGTTCGCGCCCGAGCCGTATTCCAAGGGGCACCAACGCGCCGTCTACCAATCCATGCGCAACCTGGTGCAGCAAGGCTTTCGCATGTTGCGGGGCGCACTGAGGAGTCTACCGGAAGAAGCCCAGAACCTCGCCCGCTCCGTGCTGGCCGGCGAGGAGCGCTTGCTGGGGCGGCTGGGATGTTTTTTGCGCCTGCGGGTCCAGGCGCAGAGAATCCGGTGTCACGGCGATCTGCACTTGGGACAGGTGCTGTTCACCGGCAAAGACTTCGTGCTGGTGGACTTTGAGGGCGAACCACGCCGCACCCTGGAGGAGCGGCGCCGGAAGCGCTCGGCGCTCAAAGACGTGGCCGGCATGCTGCGCTCCTTTCACTACGCGGCCCATGTTTCCTTGCGGGAGATCCTGGCGCACGAGGCGATGGGCGACCGAGATCGGAGTCTCATGGAGCCATGGGCAAACGCCTGGCTGGCGTGGTCGGCCGCTGCCTTCCTTTCCGAGTACCTGGCCACGGCGGGGATGGCGCCATTTATCCCGCGGGAGCGGGGCGAACTCGCCTTGCTGCTCGATGCTTTTCTCATCGAGAAAGCCGTGTACGAGCTCGGCTACGAGCTGAACAACCGGCCCGACTGGGTCTCCATCCCCTTGCGTGGGCTCATGGACATCATGGTGGAGCGTTCGCCGGCGCTGCAGACGACGTGAGCGGACCTCCTTGACAAGCGGCGGGGCCGTCACCACCTTCCACCTGGTACAGGACAATAGTTGTCCCGATAGAAAACCGGATCCCGGGTCATGCGACCCGTATACCGTGGAGGTATGCCATGTTTACCCTTCCCGAACTTCCCTATTCGCACGATGCGTTGGAGCCCCATTTCGACAAGCGGACCATGGAGATCCACCACGGCGCGCACCACGCGGCCTATGTGAGCAACCTCAACAAGGCCCTGGAGGGCCTGCCGCCGGCCCTGTCCGGCATGGTGCTCGAACAGCTCATGCGCAATCTCAATGAGATCCCCGAGCCGAAGCGCACGGCCGTGCGCAACAACGGCGGCGGGCACTTCAACCACTCGCTGTTCTGGACCGTCATCGGTCCGGGCAAGGGCGGAAAACCCAAAGGCGATCTGGCCGGCGCCATCGACAAGACCTTCGGCTCGTTCGAGAAGTTCAAGGAGGCCTTCGAAGCCGCCTCGATGGGGCGTTTCGGGTCCGGCTGGGCCTGGTTGTCCGTCAAGGACGGAAAACTCCTGGTCCACAGCACTCCCAACCAGGACAACCCGCTCATGGACGGCTCGGGCGTGCCCATCCTGGGGCTCGACGTGTGGGAGCACGCCTATTACCTCAAATACCAGAACAAGCGCGCCGACTACGTCAAGGCTTTCTGGAACCTGGTCGACTGGGACGAGGTGGAGCGGCGGTACCGGGAGGCTGTCCGGCGCTGAATCGCCGGCCGGCTCGGCTCGCCCGAACTTGACCTTGGAAAATTCGCTTTCTAAGATGGCGCGGAACCCCGGCCGGGAGCGCCCATGCACTTCGAGGTCGATCACGTCATTCGCGTCCCCTTCTCCAAGTACTTCGATCTGGTGTTGAGCCCGGATTTCAACGACTGGCTCAAGAAAAGGCTCAACCTGATCGATCGCAAGATCCTGCGTTCGGAGGAGATCGACGGCAAGCTCCACCGGGTGGTGCGTGCCGAGAGCCAACTGGTCGAGGCGGCCCAGAAGTTCCTCAAGGTGGAGCGCCTCGTCATCGAAGAACGGCTGGTGGTGGATCGGGCCGCGCGCAGCTTTACCTGGGAGTACGTGCCCAACGTGGCGGTCAACCGGTTTTCGGCGACCGGACGCGGTCGGGTGGAGCCCATTGGCGCGAACGGCGATCAGACCAAGCGGATTATCGAGGGAGACGTCACCATGAAGCTCATGCTCATCGGCGGCCGTATCGAGCGCCGGCTGGTCGAATGGATCAAGGAGAATATGGGCAAGGCGGGGGATCTGCTAGAGGAGTACCACCGTTCGCTTCAACACTCGTCCTGATTCGCTCTCGAACCGCAATCTTTCTCTGCGTGCGAAGGTGCTGGCTCTCGCGGTCTCACGCTTGTGCGGCAGAGACTCGCCAAGATGCCATCGATAAATGAATGAATGCCCCTACCGCTCGCCGCGCCGAAAGATGAATGGATAGGTCACCACCATTCGCCCGCCGCCCTCCGGGGCCTTGAGCCGCAGCGCGTACATGGTTTCTCGTACGCATTCGGAGAGGTTCTCGTTCGCCGCGCCTTCTTCCGACTCCAAGATCTCGCTCTGCTCGATGAGGCCGCCGAGTTCGGGATCGGCCACGATGGAAAAGCGCACCACCAGCTTGCCGGCCGTGTCGGGGCGCGCCGCCAGCGCCTGCTCGTAGCACTGCTTGACCAGCGGAATGATCTCCCGGATTTGCTCCTGGATGTATTCCTTGGGGAGGGATCCCGGGGCCGCGGTGGGAGGGGAGGCCGGATCGGCCGCGCCGGCGGAGTCCGGGCTGCGCGCACCGGGCGCGGCCTCGATGCGGGAGAGCAGGGTGGCGAGCAACGCGGCTCTCGTTTTCGCATCCAGGGTGTTTTGCGGCGAGCGGGGCAGGGGAGTGGGTTGGGCCGAGTGGTTCTCGGTCCCCGCCGGGATGGTGGCGGCGAGGCGGGCGTCCACCACCAGGCGCTCGGGCGGTATGGTGGTCGGGGAGGCGAGCGGCGCGACGGCTGGCGCCGGGACGGTGTCGGGTTCCTGCATCAGAACGAAATAGATGGCGATCAGACCCGCGATGACCGCAACCGAAACAAGCAGCATCGTCCGTCCACCACGATCCATGAGTTCCTCCGACTGATTCCTTGAACAACATGTAGCCGACCCGCATCGAGATGGCAATAACCCTGGTTCTAACCCTGGTACCATCGATAAAGCGACCGGCCCTGTCAAGTACAAACCAGCATCGAAGCCTCCAATAGTGGTACCGCGACCGTGACGAGAGCGAAATCTTCCTCAGCCATCGATACGTGCTCTTGGTCGGGTCCTGT
>Ga0209381_1001121_pt1 | contig 47828 bp, 35 predicted proteins | sample DewCreD2012metaG_FD_184111 | JGI IMG/M metagenome (GOLD analysis project Ga0209381, IMG submission 184111) | Hot spring sediment bacterial and archeal communities from British Columbia, Canada, to study Microbial Dark Matter (Phase II) - Dewar... ... | reverse complement strand
CCCGGCCGTCAAGAAGGCGGTGAAGAAGGCTGCGCCCAAGAAGGCCGCGCCGAAGAAAGCCGCTCCGAAGAAGGCCGTGGCGAAGAAGGCCGCAGCGAAGAAGGCGGCGAAGAAGACCGCCGTGAAGAAGGCTGCAAAGAAGAGCGCGGCGAAGAAGAAGTAAGGCGCAGGCGGCGCCTGCCGGGCCTCGCCGTCCGGCTGGCGCAAAGCGGTCTGCTTCAATCTGATGTTCAATGGGGCGTCCCGCCGGGCGCCCTTTTTGCTTGGCCTGGCGGGCGGCGGCAGCCTGCTTTGCTGAAAATCGCGCGTCAGGAGCGGGCCGCTCGCTCCCGCGGACGAGGCAAACACGGTTGGGAGGAGGCCCTCGTCCAAGGCCGAGGGGAAACCCGCTGGACGGGGGGCTGCGGGGCACGGTTGGAACCGCCCGGCCGCAGCCCTTCGGGCTGCTCCCGCGCGGCTCCGAACCCGCGGGGATTTTCATCCATGCTGATGTCGCGCCGGGTCGCGGGGGTTCACCCGCATCGGCGGCGGCGCGGGCTGCAACAGCCTACTTGATGACCCGGAACAGGTTGGAGTAGTCGTCGGTCCAGGGGCGCATCCGTTCGGCTTTTTCCAGCGGCTGGCCGCCCTTGCGGAACGGATCGCGGGCGAAGATCTCCGGACTGTTGGCCATCATGACCCACGTGGTTCCGAAGCAGCGGCCGTCGTCGCTGTCCTCGGTTTCCACGAGCAGCGCCGCCTTGCCGAGGAGCGCGGCTTCGCGCTCGAGCACGGGCTTGAGGTCGACGTAGCGGTTCGAGATGTGCACAGCCAGGACGCCGTCGGGTTTCAGGTGGCGGAAGTAGAGCTGCATGGCCTCTTTCGTCAGGAGGTGCACGGGGATCGAGTCGCTGCTGAAGGCGTCCATGACGAGGAGGTCGTACGCCTGCGGAGACTCGCGCTCCATGGAAAGCCGCCCGTCTCCGAGGACGATTTCGACAGTGCCCTCGGCGTTTTCGAGATACCAGAAATAATTCTTCGCGATCCGCGGGACTTCCGGGTTCAATTCATAGAAGCGGTAGACATCGCCGAAGCGCGAGTAGGCTGCGATGGTGCCTGCGCCGAGGCCGAGGACGCCGACGCGCTGGAAGCTGCCCTGGGGACGCGAGGCCATCCAGAGGCCGAGTCCGGTGTCTTCGCAGTAATAGGTGGCGATCTCGCGGCGCCGCGCCGGATGGGTGTACTGTTCGCCGTGGTTGATCGTGCCGTGGACGAGGGTGCGGTAGCCTTCCCAATCGTAGATGCCGTTGTATTGACGCACGCGCAGTTCGCCGTAAAAGTTGCGGCTGACGACGAGAGCGCCGCTCGTCATGCCGCGCATTCCGCGGCCGAGAAAGCCCCAGAGCACAGCCACGGCGGTCATCAGAAGAATGGACGGCCAGCCCAGGAGCTCTTTGCGGAAGGGCCACTGCGGCTCGAGATAGAGCACGAGCGCGGCCAGCAGGCCGCAAAGGCCGATCGCGAGGGGCAGTTCGTACATGGCGTTGAACAGCGCGGGCGCGAGCACGGCGACAAACAGCCCGCCGAGCGCGCCGCCGAGGGACACCATGAGGTAGAAGCCGGTCAGATGCCTCGGGTGAGGTTTCAGGCGCGCCAGTTCGCCGTGGCATACCATGGAGACGACGAAAAAGCACGCTGCATAGCCGGCGATCGTCCAGATGAGGCGGGGGCGCGCTTCGGGGCCGAGCTGCGTGAGCCAGACGAGCAGCCCAAGCGCCAGAGGCAGCGCGATGAGGAAGAAGAGGCGCGCATACCAGCGCGGCGCATCAAAGGCCAGGATGAAGGTCAGCAGGTAGAGCGCCAGCGGGAGAACCCACAGGAACGGAATCGGGGCGAGGTCCGTGGTCATGTGGGTCGTGAGGGCGAGCAGGAGCATGGAGGGGCCGGTGGCGAGCGCGGCCCACAGCAGGTGCATCTGCCGGGACGGGGCGGGCGCGCCGCCGTCCTCCTGCTCCGCGGCCAAGGGATCCGCGCCCGCGCGCAGGCTGCGCCACCCCGTAAAGATGCAGAGCGCGGCGAAGAGCACGAATGCGCCGCTCCAGGACCAGCCCTGCTGCCTGAGGGTCAGCGCCGGCTCGACGAGAGCCGGGTAGGTCAGCAGGGCGAGCATCGAGCCAAGGTTGGACAGAGCGTACAGGCGGTAGGGACTGCGGCCCGGAAAGGCGCGGGCGAACCAGGCCTGGACGAGAGGGGCGGTGGTCGACAGCAGGAAATAGGGCAGGCCGACGGTGACGGCCAGCAGCGCCAGGATGCGTGCGGCGGGCATGTCGGGCGTGGCAGGCTTCCATTTCGCATCGGGGAGAATCGGAAGAACGGCCAGCGAGAGCGCCAGCAGCGCGGCGTGCAGCGTCCACTGCCTGCGGGGGCTCAGACGCCGGACGATGCCGTGCGTGTAGCCGTAGCCGGCCAGCAGCGCAGCCTGAAAGAAGAGCAGGCATGTGGCCCAGACGGCAGCGGTCCCGCCGAACCATGGCAGGATCATCCTGGCGATCATCGGCTGCACCTGGAACAGGAGGAAGGCGCTCAGAAAGACGGTAACGGCGTACAACCACATGCCGGATTCTGATTCTACGGGATTCTGAGGCGCCGCTGCCGGAGGCGGGACGGGCGGGGGTACAATGAGCCTTTCCCCCGCGCCGGCCCGAGGCCGCCGGAGGTCATGTCAAGGAGGCCGCCCGATGCCAGTCACCCGCCGAGCTGCAGCCCGCACTACCGCCATCACAGCGCTGTCCTACTCGCGGATTCCGGGGGCCAATGAACGGATCGGACTCGGGGTCATCGGAACCGGCGGGCGCGGCATCCACGTGATGACGAAGTTCCAGCAGTTCGGCGACTGCGAGGTGCGGGCGCTGTGCGACGTGTACGCGCGGCGGCTGGACGAGGCGCAGGCGAAGGCGCCCGGCACCAGGACGTTTTCCCGGCACGAGGATCTGCTTGCCTCGAAGGAAGTGGACGCCGTTCTGATTGGCACGCCGGACCACTGGCATGCGCCGATCGCCATCGATGCGATGAACGCGGGCAAGGACGTGTTCGTCGAAAAGCCCCTGTGCCGCACGCGGGCGGAGGCGCCGGAGATGGTGAAGGCGGCGCGCGTGAACGGGCGGATCTGCCAGGTGGGCCTGCAGCAGCGGTCGGGGCCGATTTATCTCGAGCCGCTGGAAAAGTACGTGCGGTCCGGCGCTCTGGGACGCATCACGCACATCGACGCGGTGTGGCACAGCGGACCGCCGCGTCCGCTGCGGCGGGAGCCGGCCGGGAAGCCGCCGAACCTGGACTGGGCGCGGTTCCTGGGGCCGGTGAAATACCGGGAATGGGATCCGGCGCAGTACTGGAATTTCCGGGCGTTTCTGGATTTCAACGGCGGGAAAATGACGGATTTCGGCCACCACTGGCTGGACGCCGTGCATATGTACATGGGCGAGCGGGCGCCGCACTCGGTGGTCTTCGCCGGCGGCATCTATTACGACCTGCGCGACGGCCGGACGGCGCCGGACACGTGCAACGCGCTGTTCGAGTATGACGGGTTCAGCGTGCTGTTCCAGAGCAACGCCTACGGACTGCCGGGGGAGTACGGGATCACGTTCCACGGAGACCGGGGAAGGCTGTTCGTGAACCGGAACCGGTATGTGTTCAGTCCCGCCGCCAAAGGGGCTTCGCCCGAGATGAAGGAGATCCCGGGCGACATCACCGTGGACCATGTGAGGAACTTCCTCGACTGCTGCAGATCGAGGAAGCGGCCGAACGGGGACGTGGGGCTGGCCGCAATTTCGATCCTGCCGCCGCTGCTGGCGTTGGAGAGCTATCTGGAGAAGCGCCGCATCCGGTTCGATCCGGACCGCCTGGAAGTGCTGCCGCTGTAAGCGCGCGGGTTGAGCCCCCGCAGCCGGCTCCGTTATCATCGGTGTAGGCTGGAACAAAGGAGTATTCCCGGATGGGTCCGCTAGGTTGGCAAGAGACCCTCGTCATCTTCGTGCTGGTGCTGCTGCTGTTCGGGCCCAAGAAGCTGCCGGAAGTGGGGCGGAACATCGCCAAGGCGATCAACGAGTTCCGCAGGGCTTCCAACGAACTGCGCGACACCTGGCAGCGGGAGATGGCGAACCTCGAGCGGGAAACGGCCGAGATCAAGAAAGAGGCCGATTCGCTGGCGCAGGTCACCAGCGATTACAACTACTCGAGCCATTACGACTACAGCTACGACTCGTCTTACGACTACGGCTCTTACGGATATCCGGAGTCGTATGATGCGCCTTCTACCACGGATGCCAATCCGGTAAGCGATTCCGCAATTCAGGACGCTGACAAAACCGGCGCTGCCGCAGGCGCAGCCGCCGGTCCTGCCGCCGAGGCCGAGGCCGCTCCGACGACGGAGACGGCTCCGGCAGCCGAAGCGCCGCCGTCCGAAGCGGCGAGCGGAGAACCCGCAGTGCGCTGACCGGCGGGGTGGAACAGCGACTCGAGACAGGAAACGCACGCATCGATGCCGGAGAACACTGACTCGCACGAGCCGCGCCCGGACGCGGGGCCGGAGCACGACGGCCGCATGCCGCCCGAATCGGCGGAGGCGGGCGGCAACCCGGGCCCGGACTCTGCGGAAACGCTGCCCGCCGCGGCGCCGGCGCCGGCATCCGTCCCCGCTGCGGAACCGCCGGCGAAGACGGAACCCGAGGACGAGGAAGAAGAGCTGCTGCGGATGAGCTTCCTCGAGCACCTCGAGGAGCTGCGCATGCGCATCATCCGCGCGCTGATGGGGCTCGGCATCGCCTTTGTCGCGTGCATCCTGTTCACGAACAAGCTGTGGGACGCGGTGCGCGGACCGGCGGTGGCGGCGCTGACGCAGCTGGGCTATCCGCCGGAGCTGGCGCAGCTGACGCCGACGGAAGCGTTCACGATCATCTGGATCAAGCTGCCGATTCTGGCGGGGCTGTTCGTCGCGTCGCCGTGGATTGTCTATCAGGCGTGGGCGTTCATTTCGCCGGGGCTGTACCGGCGCGAGCGGCGGCTGGCCGTGCCGTTCATTTTCTGCACGGCGGGGCTGTTCATCCTCGGCGGGCTGTTCGCCTATTTCGTGGCGTTCCGGTTCGGACTGGTGTTTCTGCTCGGCATCGGCAGCAATCTGGGCGTGCGGCCGTACATTTCGCTGACCGAGTATTTCGATCTGTTCGTGAACGTGATCCTGGGCGTGGCGCTGGTTTTCGAACTGCCGGTGCTGATCTTCTTCCTGACGCTGCTGCGGATCGCGTCTCCGCGGTTTCTGCTGCGGCACTCGCGCTACGCCATTCTCGTGATCGTGATTCTGGCGGCGATCATCACGCCGACGCCGGACGCGATCAACCTGACGATTTTCGCGGCGCCGATGATCCTGCTGTATTTCGTCGGCGTGTTCGCCAGCTATCTGCTGGTGCTGCACCGCGAAGGGCAGAAATTCCCGTGGCGGCGGATCTTTTACGTGCTGGCGGGGATGATTGTTTTCGCCGCGGCCACCGCGGCCGTGTTCGTGCTGCGGTTCGGCTACCACTGGGTCTGGAAGTGGCCCTTCCTGGTCAAGTAAACTGAAGCCTTGGTTTCGCCCATGACTGCGGCAACTTCTGGCGGGCGGTCCTTGCTGCCCGAGCCGGCGCACGCCGACGACACGCTGGCTCAGCGCGCCTACCGGCTGGTGAGAGAGCGGATCCTGAAGGGGGTCTATCCGCCCGGGGCGGCGCTGTCCCGGCGCCGGCTGGCGAGCGAGCTCGGCATGAGCCTGCTGCCCGTGGCGGAGGCGTTGCAGCGGCTGGTGAACGAGGGGCTGCTCGAGAGCCGTCCGCGCGTGGGGACGCGGGTGCGGCAGCCGAGCCGCGAGGAGATCCGCGACCGGTACACGCTGCGGGAGGCTCTGGAGAGCCAATCGGCGCGGCTGTTCGCCGAGCGCGCCACGCGCAGCGAGAAGGCGGAAATCCTGCGGATGGCGAAGAAGCTCGATCAGTATTACAAGGAGTGGGCACGTCTGCAGGCGGACAGCGAATACCGGCTGCAGGTGCGCGCCTATCACGTGCGCTTCCACCTGCGGGTGGCCGAGATCGGGGGCAGTCCGCTGCTGCGGCAGGCGATCGAGCGGGAGCAGGATCTGCTGTTCAGCTGGCTGTCGGACACGGCGGCGCAGGTGCATCCGCTGCCGCCCCGGTATCATTCCGAACTGGCCGAAGAGCTGTGCTCGGGCGATCCGCTGCGAGCCGATGCGGCGATCCGCGCGCACATCCGCTACGCGCTCGACGAGCTGCTGAAGCTGGCCTTCACGCCAAACGGCGGGCGCTGGCGGATGGGACCGCGGGACAGCGTTTGAGCAGGCGGAGGAGCCGGGGCGCGCATCCGGCAGCGGCGTGTGGTACGATTCGGCTCATCTTCCCAGGGCCCGAGGATCGAGGGATGGCTTGCGGCGGGCGAAGCCCGCGCCCGGGAACGGAGGAGCCGCCATGGAACCGCGCGCGCAACTGGTGATCCGCCGTCCCGACGGGACGATGGCCGTGGAGTTCGTCACGGCGGACGTGACCCGCATGGGACGGGCGATGGAGAACGACCTGAGCTTTCCAGACGATCCGGAACTCTCCCGCCGCCATCTGGCGATCGAGCGGACAACCGGGGGATGGCGCGTGCGCGACCTCGGCAGCAGGAACGGCACGCGGCTGAACGGAGCGCCGATCCAGGGCGCGGCGGAACTGCGCCCCGGGGACCGCATCCAGGCGGGGCGGATCGTGGTGGAGCTGCGTTTGCCAGCGGCGGAGCCGGCGCCGGGGCGGACGCTGGCGCTGGAGGACGGCCCCAGCACTGCAACCATCGCCGTCCGGCTCGACCACCTGCTGCCGCAGGCGGCAGGCGGGGCGCGCGGCGAGGCGGAGCTGCCGCTGAAGTCCGCCGGTCATCTCCAGGCGCTGCTCCATGCGGGCGCCGAGTTCGCCGGAAGGATGTCGCTGAGCGAACTGCTGCCCCTGATTCTGGATCTGGCGGCGAACGCCGTGGGCGCGCCGCGCGGCGTACTGCTGCTTGAAGAAAACGGAGAACTGGTTCCGCGCGCCGTGCGGGGCAAGCCGTTCCAGATCAGCCGCACTGCGCAGGAGCGGGTGTTGGCAGGAAGAGAAAGCCTGCTCATCCAGGACACCCTGAGCGACGAGAAGCTGCGCATGCAGGCCAGCATTATTTCGCAGGGCGTGCGCAGCATCCTGGCGGTGCCGCTGCAAACCAAGGACAAGGTGATCGGGCTGCTGTACCTGGACTCGGCAAGCGCTGCGCGGGCCTTCACGCGCGAGGATCTGAACCTGATCACGGTGATGGCGAACATGGCGGCGGTGAGAATCGAGATCGCCCGGCTGGCGGAGATCGAAGAAAGGGAACGGCGCGTGTCCCTGGAGATGGAGCAGGCGGCGGAGATCCAGCGCGGGCTGCTGCCGGCGGAGCCGCCCTGCATGGACGGGCTGGATGTGGCGGCCTACAATCAGTCGTGCTACTTCGCGGGGGGCGATTACTTCGACTTCTTCCAGCGTCCGCAAGGCCGGCTGCTGGTGGCGGTGGGAGACGTGGCGGGCAAGGGAATGCCGGCGGCTCTGCTGATGGCGAGCCTGCAGGCGCGGCTCCAGGTGCTGGTGGAAGCGGAACCGGACCTTGCCAGGCTGACGAGCCGGCTGAACCGGATTACGACAGAGCACTGTCCGGGAAACCGTTTCGTGACGCTGTTTCTGTGCGAGATCGACCCGCGCAGCGGCGAGATGGCGTATGTCAACGCCGGCCACAATCCGCCGCTCGTGCTGCGGCGCAACGGACGAACGGAAATGCTGCATGGCGGCGGGCTGATCCTGGGAGTTCTGCGCAACGCGCCGTACGAGGTCATGCACGGGCGCCTGGACGAGGGCGATGCGCTCGCCCTGTTCAGCGATGGCGTGACCGAGGCGGAGAATCCCGCCACGGGGGAGCAGTTCGGAGAAGAGCGGCTGGGCGCGACGCTTTCGGCGGCAACGGGCTTCAGTGCGGAAGAGATGATCGGGCGGGTGCGCGCGGCTGTGGCGGCATTTGCCGGATCGGTTGCCGGGTCGGACGATTTCACGCTGCTGATCGTGCACAGGACGCCGGTTGTCTGAGCGCGTTCCGCGCGCGGGCGGTCCCGGCAGCGGCGCGGTCAGCTGACGTCGATCGTGCCACCGCGCGTGTCGCGCTTCGGCGTGGGCCAGCCGTAGCTGTAGTCGAAATTGCCTTTCACGCCGCGATTGACCGTAAACGAGCGCGTGGTGGCGCCGGAGGCGACCGGCGCAGGCGAATTCTGCGGCGAGACGCACGAGGGCAGAGTGAAGAGGTTCAGTTCAGCCGGGTAGCTGTTCGTCCACGTGATCTGATCGCCCGGTTTGCAATTGAGCGTGGCGGGATCGGCATTGCCGTCGCTGCCGATGCGGATGTTGTAAGCGGCCATGGCAGGCCTCCTTCATGAGTTCGACCCCGTCCGTGACTGGCGCCGGCCGCCGCTCGGCGGGCAGCCGGGGGACGCCCCTCGTAGCAAGCAGTATAACCGCAACCGGCGGATTTTTTCGTGGCAACGATGATTGTTTACACAAATGAATGGCGCCGGGGCGTTCAGAAGGCGTGGCGGAGGCGCGCTTCGGCCAGCAGAGCCGCGAGTTCGGGATTGCGCTCGAGGCGGGGACGCGGGTAGCCGAGGCCGACGGCCTGCCGGGCGTATTCGATCGCCCTGCCGCGATCGCCCAACAGCTCGTGGGTCTCGGCGGCGGCAGCGCGGATTTCCGGGCCTTTGGGCGACAACTGGAGCGCCGTGGCGAGACGCTGGCGAGCGAGGGCGGAATTGCCGGTTTTGGCGTAGTAGAGGGCGAGATCGCTGTGAAGAAACGGATCTCTGGGATTCTGTTTTCTGCGCGCCTCGGCCAGTTCGATGGCCTTTGCGAAGGCACGGCGGGAATTGGCTTCCTGGCCGGGCATCCAGGAGTAGACGAAGGCGAGGTTGCCCCAGGCCATGGAGTCGAGGCTCTGGATCTGGAGCGAGTTCTGATACGCCTGCACAGCCTCGGGATAGCGCTTTGCGCGCGAGTAGGCAGTCCCGAGATTGGTCCACGCCATGGCTTCGGGCTTGACCTTGACCAGCTGCTGGTAGATGGAGATGGCTTCGGAGACGCGGCCGGTCTCTGAAAGGGCGGAGCCCAGATTGACGAGCGCGGCGGCGTGGTCCGGAGCGCGCTGGATGACCTCCTGCCACTGGCGGATCGCCTCCTCGTGGCGGCTTTGCCGGAACAGGTAATTGCCATAGGCATCGTGCGCGGCGAGATCCTCGGGGTCGATTTCGAGGGCGCGCCGGTAGGCGGACTCCGCTTCTTTGAAGCGGCCGCTGCGCTCGAGCTGGCGGGCGAGGGCGTGATGGGCCTCGCTGTCGTTGGGATCGAGCGTGAGGGCGCGGCCGAAAGCGGCCATGGCTAGGTCGTTGTTGCCAAGGAGGGCCTGGACGCGGCCGTTGACGACCTGGACGGGAGCGAGTCCGGGGTCGAGCCGGAGCGCCTCGGCCGCATGGCGCGCGGCCGCTTCCAGCGCCGCTTTGTCACGGCTGAGGGCGAAGCGGATGCGCCAGAGCTCAGCCAGCCTGGCGTGGCCGAGGGCGAACGAGGGATCAGCGCGGAGGCAATCTTCGAGGAGACGCGCAGCCTGGTCGAGGTTGCCGGGCTGGTCCCAGCGTTTCAGTCTGCGGACAGCTTCGAGATAACTGGCGGACGCGGTGCCGGGCAGGAGCGCGGCTGCGCCGGGAGGAACGCCTGGAGTGCGGCCGGAGCGCCAAACGATGAAGGCGGAGAGGAGAAGCAGGGCGGCGGCAGCGGCGGCGCCGGCTGCGTATCGTTTCCGGCTGTTCCGGCGGTTCCTGAGCCGAAGAGGGGCAGGCTGGGCGTCGGCCTGCAAGCGCGCTTCCGCGGAGCGCAGCGCCTGGAGAAACTCGGCCGCAGAGGAGAACCGCGCGGAGGGATCCTTGGCCAGCGCACGGGACAACACAGGGCGGAGCGCCGGGGGCACGCGGTCCAAGGAGCTGGGGGGATCATGCACCACGCGGTAAAGCGTGGCTGGAATCGAGGACGCCTGAAAGGGGCGCTCCCCGGCGAGCATCTCGTACAGCACAACACCGAGCGACCAGAGGTCCGTGCGGTGGTCGACTTCGCCCCCCAAAGCCTGCTCGGGCGACATGTAGGCAGGCGTGCCCATCTGTGTTCCTTCCAGCGTCAGGGGGGCCGCGCCCTGGACGAAGGCGAGCCCGAAATCGACGATCTTCACAACGCCCTGCCGCGTGATGAGGATGTTGGAGGGCTTGATGTCGCGGTGGATGACGCCGCGCTCATGAGCTGCGAGCAGGCCCTGGGCGGCCTGTACGGCGATGTTCAGGGCCAGGGCGGGCAGGAACGGCTCAGGAGCGCAGGCGAGCCGCGCGGCGAGGCTGTCTCCCTCGTAATAGGCCATGACGATGAAGCGGCGCCCGCCGGCGTCTTCCTCGATGGCATGGATCGTCCCGATGTTGACATGGTCGAGCGCCGAGGCGGCTCTGGCCTCGCGCAGGAAGCGCTGTTCGGCTTCGCTGCCTGCCTGCACGGCGCCCGGGAGGAACTTCAGCGCGACGGTTCGGCCGAGTTCGACGTCAAGGGCTTTGAAGACGACACCCATGCCGCCTTCGCCGATGCGGCCCGTGATGCGGTATCTGGGGCTGCGGAGCCCGGGCAGGGGCTCTGGGCCGCCGTGGCCGATCCTCGTCGTATCATCGGTATTCATGGCCGATCCTGCGGCAGTCGGAATATCGAGGAGCTGCGGCCGGCGCCCAGACGGTCCTTCAAGTATAAGCGGAATGGCGGGGCGGGTCTACGGCAGGCGTGGAGAGGCGACGAGCCGGCGGCGCGGAGGGAAGCTTACTTTTTGAAGTACCAGAGCCAGAAATACTGGCTGCCGGCGCCGTGGCGGTAGCGGGGCTCGAAGCCGCAGCGTTCGGCCATCTCGACAGCCTGGGCATCGGTGAAGGGCACGCCGAGCCAGGTATCGTCAGGATCGCTCTCGACGTTCGGGTCGCCCTGAACCTGGAACTTGAAGAGCGCGCCGGGGCGGAGCAGCCGATGCACCTCGCGGACGTAGCTCTCGATGACCTCGCGGCTGGGGATGTGCTGGAAGACGATGCTGGAGAACGCGAAGTCGTATTCGCCGGGAGGGATCACGCCGAGGTCCATGCCGTTGTTCTGGTAGACGTGGGCGTTGGGCATGCCGCGGAGCGCCTGGCGGGCGAGCTCGACCATCTCGCCGCTGACGTCAACAGCGTGGACTTCGCCGAAGATCTCGGCCAGGGCGCGCGTGACGCGACCGGCGCCGCAGCCGATTTCGATGACTTTCATCTGCTTCGGGTCCTTGCCCTGGCAGATGTTGATCATGTCGGTGAGGATCTCTTCGCGGACGGTGCGGCGGCCTGATTCGAAGAAGTCCTCGTCGGTCCAGTCCGTGCGTTCGGTGTTGACGTAGAACCGGGCGTTCTCCCGCGCGCGCTCGTCCCAGTCCTGGCGCATCTTGTCCAGAGTTCGTTCCAATTCGTGGCGCTCCATTGTTACGGCAGTCTCTCTCATTGTAGCGTCCGGCTGCGGACGGTCCGCGCCGGATCAGGAGGCGCCGGCTTCATTCCAGCTGCCCTGGAGGCCGAGTTCGGCGGCGCGCTCCTGCATGGCGCGGATGCAGAAGGCGATGTGCTCGTCGAGATCGACGCCCAGTCCGGCAGCGCCCTGAATGATGTCCTCGCGGTTGACGGCGCGGGCGAACGCCTTGTCCTTCATTTTCTTCCGCACGCTGCGGGCGTCGACTTCATGGATGGAGCGGGTCGGCTTGACGTAGGCCACGGCGGTGAGGAAGCCGGCCAGTTCATCGCAGGCGAAGAGAGTCTTTTCAAGCAGCGACTCGCGGGGCACGCCCGTGTAGGATGCATGGGAGAGAATCGCGCGGCGGATGACTTCGGGAACGCCGCGCTCACGCAGGATCAGCTCGCCTTTGACTGGGTGATCCGGCGCCTGGGGATGGATCTCCCAGTCGAAGTCGTGCAGGAGAGCGGTGACGGTCCACAATTCGGGATCGACGTCATGGCCTTCGGCGGCGAATTTGCGGGCGTAGGCCGAGACGCACGCCTCGACCGCAAGGGAATGACGGCGCAGCGCGTCGTTCTGGATGAATTCGCAGACGATGTCCCATGCCTGGTCGCGTGTGATCATGATGATTCATGCTACTTGAGGCGGGATGCAGCCGTGGTATAGTGAAAAAAGCCCGTGGGCCTGTGGCGCAGTTGGGAGCGCGCTTCCATGGCATGGAAGAGGTCGAGGGTTCGAATCCCTCCAGGTCCACCAAACCCATCTTTCAGCCAGTTCCCAGGGCTCTGCGCCAAACAACGGGGAAAGCCCGGCTCCCAGGCCAGCTCAGGCAGATGAGACCTTCACCCGCATCTGGTGGTTGTTTGCAGTAAAGAAAGCTGTGGGCTTGCCGGCGCATTCGGGTGTGGAAGCCTTTGGTCATGCCGTTGTTGCGGGTGGAGCGCCATGTGGCGGCGATTCCTTCCTGCCGGATGCGGGGCGTCCCGTCCGGCATGGGGCTCACTTCGATGCATCCGGGCGGAGCGGCTTGCGACCGCCGGGTGTCTTCTTTCGGGGCTGAACCGGACTGGAGTGCGAGCGCTTCCGCAGTCGGGCAGCCGGGCGGCAGGAGTGGGGCAGCGGAGGGCGCGGAACGGCGGACATGGGGCGAGCCGGAGGGGGTGCCGGCGGCGCGGCGCCCGTGGTTTCACTCTGGGGTTCGGGGCACCGTCAGAATCTGCTGGATCGTGGCGGCGGGGCGGGAGGGGCGGCAGATGGCGGGCTGACTCAACGGCCGCCGATGCTTTACGCCTTTGCTGGAGCGCTTCTTGCACCGGCTTCGCCGGTCTGATCGCCTGCGGCAGCGGGCTGGATTCGTGCTGCGCGGATGCGAGGCCAGCCGGACATGGGCCGCAATTTTCAGCTTGCATTCTGTTACGAGGGGTTACCTGTCTCCGGCTCACCTGCCGTAACTTCCGCCGCCTGTGGCGAAGCAAGGCTCCTGCTCGCTGGAGGAGAACCCGCCCGTTGAAGACCCTGCTCAGAGTGGCGCCGATTCTGGCATGCGGCTGGCTGGGCGTTGAATCGCTTTCCGCGGCGCCGATTCTTGGCTACGAGATCATGCTGCAAACCCGCCGCGAAGGATTCCGGTTCCACGACGTGAATGTTTCCGCGGCCCAACTGGGGACCGGGAGGTACAACAGGCTGGACACGAATGCAGAGGGGGAACAGATCACCGGGAGCCTGCCAGCGCCATCACAATTACAGGTGCTTGGCAGCACAATAGGCCCTCCACAATCAGAGCGGGCGACAGCGACGGCAGCGGCGGTTCCCGATCCGTTGAGACTCCGCCTGCGCGTGGGGACACGGACGCTGGGGGATGGGAGCCCCGTTACCGCTGGCGCAGGCATGCAATCTGGCGACCTGCTTCGGATCCAGGGGCCAGGCTCCCAGGTAGCGGCGACCTTCGAAATGCGGCGGACAATCGAGGTGGGCGGATACTTCAGCGCTTCCCATTCGGGGGAGGAACTGGACATTTTTTCGGCGACCCGGGCCAGCCGGTCAGGGTCGCCGGGTATATGTTGGAATCCGCCTTCTATCTTCAGCCGGCTGGCTGCGACCCACTGCTGTATTTCTTTGGAGCCCAGAGCTTCGAGAACAGTTCCTGTGGCGATGCATACCAGACCGGAGGGGATTGGGCCTGGTTCTTCAATGACTCCAGGGTTGACGACATTCTTTACGGCGAGCATCCGCCTGCCGTTCAGTTCGCGCCGGCGCCTCTCATTCCTGGTTCGCCGCGCGGGGTGACGGTGCGATGGCGCAACCCTGTGACGGCGCCGGCCGGCGTGGATCTGAACCTTGTCGGCAGGACGTCGTTGTCGGCGTCATGTCTGGCGCCTTCCTGCTCGATCAACGCGGACTCATTGAACAGTGCATTCTTCGGGATTCTGTTGCCGGAGGGTTATCCGTTGGCCGGCGCCCTGGGGGCATCCTACCCGCCGCTGAGGGAATCCAATGGCGGAGGAGGCAATGGAGGCGTCAATCCGGGCTCCGAGATCCCTGAGCCGCGGACTGCGCTGCTCGCCGCCGCGGGGCTGATGCTGCTGGCTGGGGTGAAGCGTCTGCATTCCTGAACCGGAAGCGTGCTGCCCGGCGCCCGGGTTTGCATCGGGGGGCGGCGTCCGGCGACGGTGGAGGACAGGGGTCAGCGCGGCGGGCTGGAGGAGCCATCCTGCGATGGAGGTCTGCGGATCTCCCGAGCTGTTGGAGCGTAGCGGCCCCGGTTCAAGGATTGCGCCTCCCGCTCTGACTCGAGGGCGGTCTGAATCATTACCGGCGGAACTTCGGGCAGGGGGTCCGATGGCCCGCGCATCTGACCTATCTGCCGAGGCCCAATGCGGGAGTGAAGCCGACGTCGAACATTTCCGGCGATGCCGTGGCCACAGAGTGCTGACGGCGGGCTGGGCTGTGCCGTGTTTCCCGGCGGAGGGTGGCAGCGCCGGATGCTGCGGACTGCGCCGCCGGACTGCCCTCGCCGTTGCAGGAGGGCAGTCCTGGCGGGAAGGGTCAGAAGAAGAGGCGCATGCCGAGCGTGATCCGGCGGGGCGCCGATTCGGTTTCGGTGGGATTGAGGAAGACGGCCTGGCCGAGATCGACGCGGGTTTCGGGGTTGAGCGGGTTGGGGTGGTTGGGGAAGTTGGAGCTCTCGAAGCGCAACTGGAGCCGGACGTTCTCGGTGATGTTGATGTTCTTGAACAGCGAGAGATCGAAGATCTGCTGTGCGGGTCCGCGGTAGGTGTTGCGGCCGCCGCCGAACGGATTGCCGAGAGCCTGCTGCAAGGCGAAGTTGTTGAGGAGCCAGCGGACGTCGTTGAAAGAGACGGCCTGCGTCTGGTCGTAGTAATTGCGGAGTCCTGCGGCTGTCAGGATGCCGACGGTGCGAACCGGGGCATTCGGGTTGGCGGGGAAGGGGCGGAACTGATCCGGGTTGAAGAAGGTCGTGTTGTAGGCGGAATCGTTGAGCGGACTCAGCTGGCCGGGCGGGTTGTTCTGGAGGACGGTGAGAGCGCGGCCGCCCTGGAGGATCAGGACTCCGGCCGTCTGCCAGCCGCCGATCAGGCGGCCGAGGAAGCCTTTCTGGGACTTGTAAAAGGGGAGGTCCCAGACGAAGTTGACGGAGCCGAAATGGGGCAGATCGATGTTGGAGCGGCCCCGCTCGCCCGAATTCCAGTTGAAGATGCTCTGGGGATTGGCCACGGAGCCGCCGGAGCCGGCGCCCAAACTGGCGAAGACCTCGCTGACGTTGTCGATCGTGGTGGACCAGGTGTAGGAGGCGCCGATGATGAGCTGATCGCCGATCCGGCCGTCGAACCGGCTCTGGAGGCCATGGTAGACGGAAGAAGCCGTGTTGGCGCGCATGCGGAGCAGGGCGTTGTTCGGGTTGAGGCGTCCGTTACAGCTGGCGCAGGCGGGATTGACGCCCGGCGCCCAGCCGCTGGGCAGGAGGCTGGCGAAACCGTTGTTGACGAAGTTCGACAACAAGGGGTTGGCGTTGACGGTCTGGAAGAGGCCGATGCCGCGGGTGCCGACGTAACGGACCTCGGCGGTCTGACGGGCGCCGATGCGCCGCTGCACGCCGAAAGACCAGTTCTGGGCGTAGGGGGAATAGAAGCCCTGTTCGAAGATGGTCTGGTTGAGACGGCGGGGATCGAGTCCGCGAGGCGGGGCGGCGAGACGGCGGAGGTTGTCGCCGGTGATATCAGCGGGCATGGGGAATGTGTTGCCCAAGCCGTAGAGCTGGACGGTGGGCGTGGAGGTCTGGACGTTCAGCAGGAGGTTGTAGAACGCCGGGTCGTAGCTGATCCCGTATCCGCCGCGGATGACTGTGGCATCGGTGCCGAAGAGCCAGTTGTCGGGCAGCGAGAGGGCGAAGCCGATGCGCGGGGCGAAGTTGTTCCTGTCCGCGCGGAGGCGCGGCACAGTGCGCTGCTCGAGGGGAAGGCTGGTGTCCCAGAGAGCGGTGTTGGGGTCTGACTCGCGTTTCGTGGTGACGTCGTTCAGGATATTGAGGGGCTGGCCTGAGAATTCGTAACGGATGCCCAGATTCAGGGTCAGGCGGCTGTTGACGCGCCAGTCGTCCTGGAAGTAGAAGAAGCGGTCGAACTGTTTGGGCCGCTGGATGGGATCGCCGGCGGCGCCGTTGAATTGGGCCGGGCGGTTGTCGACAAAATCCTGCCAGGTGTTGAAAACGAAAGCGCCGTTGACCTGGGGAAGGAATCCGAATTCATTGCGGTCCTGCGAGATCTGGGTTCCCATGCGAAGGCCGTGCCGCCCGAGCTGCCAGGAGAAGTTGTTCTGAAAATTGAAGCGGTCGAACTCGCGGTACTGCGGGATGTTGGTGGGGAGGCCGAAGCCGAGGTACCCGCTGGGCATGGAGACGCTGGCGATGTTCTTGCCCAGTTCGGAGAAGGGGAAGGTGTTGTTGCCCTGGAAATAGAAGCCGCTCCGCACCCAGGAGAAGCGGGCGTCGTTGACCATGGTGGCGCCGAAAGAGCGGGTCCAGTTGCCGCCGGAATTGTAGGAGCGGCCCGGGGTGTCGTAGTGGTAGCCGTTGAGGGTGAGCGTGGGGCTGATGGAGTTCTGGTGGAGATAGCGGCCGCTGACGCGATTGCGGTCGTTGGGCGCCCAGTCGACGCGGCCGCCATACTGCCAGCGGTCGAACGGCTGAGAGGCGTTGCGGACGATGCGGACCATTTCGATTCCGACGGGGCCGGTGGGGCTGTTGACGGAGACGCGGTTGGGGAAGCGCTCAAGGATCTGGAGGCGTTCGACGTCGCGGGTGAGGGGGCCGTGCTGGATGAGGTTGCGGACGGGGATGGAGTTGGGGAATGCCTGCTGGAGAGCCTGGAGGGCCTCGCGCGAGGGGGTCAGGCTGGCCGATGTGGCCTCGAGCCGGGCGTTCTGACGCCTGGCGTCGCGGTAAGCGAAGCCGAAGCCGAACAGCTTGTTCCTGACGAAGGGACCGCCGATGGTGGCGCCGTACTGGTTGAAGATGTTCTTGGGCGGGCGCGTCAGTTTGGCGGGGTTGGTGGGAGCGACGCGGCGCTGGAAATTGGTGAGAGCGGTGAAGTGTTCGTCGTTTTCATGCGCCCAGATGCCGGTGCCGTGCCACTCATTGGTGCCGGAGCGGACATTGATGTTGACGGTGGCGCCGGAGTTGCGGCCATACTCGGCGCTGAACTGGTTGGTCACGATGGAGAACTCCTGGACAGCCTCCACCATGGAGAAGAAGAACGAGGGACCTCCGATGGAGGTGTCGTTGTTGTCGACGCCCTCCAGCAGGAAGTTGTTGGAGCGTCCGCGCTGGCCATTGGCGGCGATCTGCGCGCCGTTGCTGTTCTGGAAAGCGAGACCGGGCACGACGCCAGGGGAGAGAAAAGCAAGCCGGTCGAGACCCGTGTTGAGGCGCGGCAGCGTCAGGGTCTTCTCCTGCTGGACGGTGAACGTGATCTGAGCCGTTGTCGTCTCGAGCGTGGCGGCGTTGGCTTCGACGACCAGCGTTTCGACCATGGCGCCGACCTCCAGCCGGGCGGTGATGCTGGTTTCTTTGAGCACGGAAATCAGGATGTCCCGGGCTTCGAAGGCTCGGAAGCCCTGAGCTTCGACTTTGACCGTGTACTCGCCCGGCACGAGGTAGGGTGCGCGGAAAAGGCCATCCTGGTTCGAGGTGACGACGATTTCGGATCCGGTGCTCTGGTTCCGGACGGTGACCTTGGCGGCGGGAATGACCGCGCCGGAGGGATCAGAGACGGTTCCAACCAGAGTTCCGGTGTTGATCTGGGCGCAGGCGAGGACGCTGAAAAGCAGCGCCCCGGCGAGCCTTGCGAGGAGTGGATTCATCGGTGTGAGCCTCCAGGTCTGGAGAAGTCAAGCATGATGCCGCACCGGGAACTGACTGGGGCTGGAACGGAGGCCCTGATTGCCGATACAGCCGGACTCAATGACCAAGACGTGTTGGCTGACCCAGGCTAAATGATTGTGGATAGTAACACGAGAATGACCGGCTCTGTCAAGAGGAATCTGGGGGGGGGGGATGGAGCAAGATTCCATGCTTGCGCCCGGGATGGAATCGCGCCCCTGGCAGGACCGGCAAGGGCCGGGCGGGACTTCGCAAGCAGAGCTGAGGGGCGAGGATGGGAGCGCGCTTCGATGGCATGGAGGAGGTCGATGGTTCGAATCCCTTCGGGTCCACCAAGCCTTTCTGATCCGCTTCCCCTCAATTGCACGCTCGCGTAAGAGGTGTGCGCTGGAGTTCGTGCGGGCGAATGCTGCCGCGAAGACCGGTTGACGGCTGGCGGGCTGGGTATATTTCGCTTACGCGGCTTCGGGAAGCCAGGTTGGGATGCGGCCGCCGCCCAAGGGCGGCGGGGAACCCGCAGGAGAGGGCGCGGGCAGGACGGTTGGGATGCAGCCTTCGCGCAAGTGCGAGGGGAAGCGGCAGTGAGAGGCCGAAGGGAACGCTGCCGGGCTCACTCCCTGGCGCCTTGCTGTCTTCGTTCCCATCAGCGGGCGGCAGGACCGATCCGTTGCCGTCCGGCGCGGACAGGCAGTTCCGGCGAACGCGAATCAGTCTGGTCCTTCGCCGCCCCGCAGCTTCGCCAGCGCCGGGGCCTCGGCCGGTTCCGGAAGGGTTCGCCTTGCGCTGCAGCGGGCGGCGTCATTATGGTAAGACTAGCTTCCACAGAATCGAGGACGGCGCAGCTTGAACTCCCTGTTACTGAAACGCTGGGTCTTCGGAGCAGCGGAGATATGCAGGCTGAACGCCCTGTCGCGAGGGCGCTACAGGCAATCGCTGGCAGTCCTCTGCTACCACGGCGTCATCGAAGGAGACCGCAGCGGCGAGCGAACGCTTTACGGCAACACGGTGAGCATCGCCGAGTTCGAAAGCCAGCTTGACTATCTGGCCAGGCGGTTCACGCCGGTCTCAGGGGCGGAGCTCGTGGAAGCCCTGACGGAAGGCAGGCCGCTGCCGGGAAACCCGGTCGTGGTCACATTTGACGACGGCTACCGGAACAATGTCACCCATGCGGCACCGATTCTGCGAAGGAAAGGCATACCGGCGGTTTTTCATCTGACGACCGGGTATATCGGAAGCCAGTCCATTCTGTGGCCGGACGAGATCCTGCTGCGCGTGCTCGACTGGCCGGAGGCCACGCTCCATGCGCCCGTGGGTTCATTCCGCCTGCCAGGGCCAGATGCATGGCGCGAACGCTGCGAGGTCGCCAGAGGAATCAGCCAAGCCTGCAAGCGGATTCCGCCCGGACAGCGCGACGAGTTCCTGGCCCTGTTGCGTGCGAAAACTCCACCCGTGCCGTCACGCTATGACTCCGAGGCGCACGCCTTCATGAACTGGGCGGAGGCGCGGCGGCTGGCAGAGCAGGGATTCGAGCTGGGCTCGCATACGGTATCTCATCCCATCCTTGCCGGCCTGACGGCGGAGTCGGCCGCTGCCGAACTGCGCGAAAGCCGGGCAGCCATCGAAAGGGAGACGCGATCCGGGTGCACGATCCTCGCCTACCCGAACGGTTCCAGAGAGGATTATTCGAATGCGGTGATTGAGGAAGCGGAAAAAGCGGGGTATCGCATCGCTTTCGCCGTGGAGAACCGGCGGGCAGGAAGGACGCCTCCCCGATTCGCAATACCGAGACTGGCAGTCGCCGGCCATGTTCCGCTGCCTGTGTTCTTTTCCAGAGTCAGCGGTCTCCACGCGATGTTGGGGCGCGAGAGATGAGATCACCCATGGCCGCCGAAATCGCCAGGTCTTTTTCCCAACTGGAACAGCTGAAGGAGGCGTGGGACCGTCTGGCGGCGAGCCGGCCGAGGCCGGAAGTATTCCACACATTCGCGTGGGCGAAGGCATGGTGGGAGGGGTACGGCCGGGAGTACGAAGTCTTTACGCCGGTGATCCGCGACGCCGGGGGCGAGGTGGTTGCCATCTGGCCGCTGGTGCGGCGCAATCTGGAGTTGCGGCCGCTGGGAGACGGCGCTTCCGACCACAATGATCTGCTGGCCAGTCCGGAGAACGCACAGGCCGCGTTCGGGGCAGCGATCGATCTTCTGGCCGAACATCGCGAAGCGTGGAAAACCGGGATCATCCGGAACGTTTCCGCGCGCGGAGTTCTGCTGGAAGCGGCAAGGCGCATGGCGGGCCATGCCCGGGTGCAAGCGGTGATCGTGCAGGCAGGCAAAGGATGGGCGGCGGTGGCCGAAGATGGGCAACATTTTCTGCGTCTGGCGCGGAAAGACAGCCTGCGGAGGCACCGGAAGAGACTGGAACGGCTCGGCAGAGTCACCTTCAGGCACATCGAAAACATCGAGGAAATTCCAGCCCACCTCGGGGCCTTTCAGCGGCAGCATATCGAGCGTTGGGCGCTCAAGGGCGTGAAGAGCCACTTCCTGGACGAGGCGAGCAGGCGATACTATGCGGCGCTGGCAGATCATCTTTCAGCCTGCGGGCCCCTGCGGTTCGGCGTGCTGGAGGTCGAAGGACGGCCGGCCGCGTATCATCTGGGATTCGAGTCGGCCGGGAGGTACGTCTGGTACAAGCCCACGTTCGATGTGGATCTAGCGGAGTCCGGCCCCGGGGAAGTCCTCCTGCAGAGCGTTCTTCAATACTGTGCATCAGCCAACATAGAGGAGCTGGATTTCACGATCGGAGATGAACAATACAAGAGCCGATTTTCCAACCTCACGTATGACTACCATGAGATTCATCTGTTCAGCCGCCGGTGCGCAAAGCAGTATCTTCTGCGCGCACGCGAACGGCTGAAGAAGCACCCCGTCCTGTACGCCTGGCTGAGGTCCCGCTGGAATCGAAGCAGCGAGTGGCTTCAACGCCTGGGCCGGGCCCTGCAACGAGACGGCCTTGCGGGATTCGCAGGGAAACGCCTGCGGCAGCTGGTTCGGGCCTTCGTCTTCCGGCGCGATGAGGTCATCGTTTATCGCCTTTCTGACCGGGAGGCGATCCGCGGGGACGCCTGCCGGCCGGACATCGAGATTGCGCCCTTGCGGTTCTCGCTACTAGCGGAGACCGCCCTGAAACATCCGGAGCAATTGCACCCCGACCGCCTGCGGTCGTTCCGGGAGCGGATGACCGCCGGGGACCGCGGTTTCGTCGCGCTGTACCGGGGCCATGTGGCGCATATCATCTGGATCGGCGGGAGAACTGAGATCGTGGCCGGGACGGAGACAGGTCCCCATTGCGTTCTGCCCCTGGGCCGGGAAGTCAGCGTGATCCACGATGCCTGGACGCCTGACGAGTTTCGCGGACTGGGCATCTACAAAGCAGCTCTGCAATTCCTGGCCCGGAAGGAACTCGACTCCGGACGCGAAGTCTGGATCTATTGCCTGAAGGAAAACTCCGCGAGCCGGGCGGCAATCTGCAAGACAGGCTTCACGGAGACAGCGCGCATGGTGCGGATTCTCTGGTTCGGCCGCATCGAACGGCGCCGCATCACGCGGCGTGAATCCAGCGAAGCGAACCGCCCGGGATTGCCCGGGGCGGGCTGATCCGAAGCCAGCCCCTGTCGCGGGGCGTTCCGGACGAGAGCCGCAGACAATTCTGCGCCGGCGCATGAAAACGCCGCTCCGCGTGATTCGGCGGATCGAACACCGCCCTGCCGCCACAGCAACGGCAAACCGTATCTCAAACGGTTCCTGGCGCCGCGAGTTTCAGTTTTATCGAAGTTGAGGTTCCGGGAGCGATCGCGCAGGGTTCACTGACCCGCCGCGCCGGGTGGGGGTCACCAGGCGTGGGCGGCGACGATTTCAGCGGGGCTGTGCTGGCCGGAGACGAGACGGACACGGAGCACGAGCTGGAGGTTCCGCTTTTGCCATCCGGGAGGCAGGAGGCGGGCGGCGTCTCGCCAGTAATCGGGCTGCGAGAGGAAGTCGAGCGCCGCCTGCGTTCCAAAGCGGGTCAATCCGCCGGCCAGAATGCGCGGTCCCTGACTGCCCGTGCCCAGGAGCCTCGTGATGAGAGCATAATCGAGCTGCATTTTCCTGGCATCGCCGCGGCCGATGCGCCACGACTTTCCGCCGGGGGCCGAGTCGACGATGGCCAGATCCTGATCCACCCGGCTGAAGCGGAAGCGGAGTTCCTCGTTCTGGCGGATCGTCCAGGCGTTGGAAAAGGCGCCGACGAAGAGGATGGGCGCTGAGCGCAGTTCGTCGGCGGAGAACTCCACGCCCGGGCGGAACTCGACCGGCTTGGCGTGACGCTGGCAGAAGCGGGTGATTTCGACAAGTCCGCGGAAGTGGGCGATGGAGATGAACTCGTTCCGCTCGAAGGCGATTTCGCTGGAGGGGAGTGTAATCTCCTTCCCCTTCGGCGCGGAGGCGACCAGCTTCGCGGCCTCCGGAGAGAGGCGCAACAGCTCGCTGGTGCCGAGGCTCACCAGGAGCGGGGTCTTTCTGTCGAGAAGCGGCGCCCAGAAGCGGTCGAGGTTCGTCGGTTGCGGCCAGAGCAAAAATAGGGCGAGGGCTGCAAGAGGAACCGCAAGCCAGAGCCAGGCAAGGCGCAGACGCCGGCCGGGCGCGGGCGGCGCGAGCGGAGGCGTCTCTTCCACGGCGGGCGGGGGCGCTTCAGGCGCGAATGCAAACTGCGGGACGTAGCTGCCGGGCGGGAGCGTGATCTTGACGCCGTCGCCCGGGGAGGCTTCCTCGTAAAACTGGGCCAGACGTTTCCGGACTTCGTTGGCCTTGACGCGGACGATGGGGTCGTCGCCGGTGTCATAGGAAGCGTCGCGGCCAAACAGCTGAATGCCGATGATGCGCTCCTTGAGCTGGTCGCGCCTGCCGGCCAGCGTCGATTCGACCACGTGGGAGAGAAATTCCTGGCAGCGGGGGCTGTTGCGGAAGGGGCTGGACTGGAGGATGGATGCGAGGTGCGTACGGATCCTGCGCTCTTCTTCAGGCGACAGCAGATCCGGGATTGGCGAGACCTTCCTGCCCAGGTTCGGCGACGCCATGCGGCCGCCTCCGTCCCAAGTCTAGCAGACGTTACGGCGGTTCGTTACGGTAGCGTCAACCGTCGGCAACAGATTGAGCGTGCGGCGGATGGCGCGGGGCGAACGGTTTGGAGCCTGACGCAGGCCGGGCGGTCTGGGGCAGGCTTGACCTGAATGGAGGTTCCATGACCAAGAAAGTCCTGGCCACGCTGCTGTGCGCGTTTCTGGCGGCTGTTCCAGCCAGCGCGCAGGAGACCCGCGCCCAACTGGCGGGTACAGTGACCGACCCGACGGGCGCGGCGATCCCGAATGCGTCAGTCACGGTGATCAATGTGGACACCAACACGGCGGTGCGTCTGCGGACGAACTCCGCCGGATATTACGAAGCGAATCTTCTGTTACCCGGAAACTACGCCATCGAGGTGGAAGCCGCGGGATTCAAGCGGCTGACCCGGCGGGGCGTAACCCTGGGCGTCGGCGCCCGCGTGACGGTGGACATTCCGCTGGAGCTGGGCTCGCAGACGGAGTCCGTGCAGGTGACGGCGGAGGCGCCGCTGGTCGACACGTCGTCAGTCTCCTCGGGGATTTCATTTGACAACCGGACGATCATGGCGCTGCCCGTGATGATCAACAACGTTGCGCTGCTGGCGCGGTACGCGCCGGGCACGCAGACGAGCGGCGTGAACAGCCGCGTGGGGCTGCAGTCAATCATCGCGGCGGCGGATGTAACGGTGGCCGGCGGCGTGGGGGGCAACGACTATGTGATCGACGGCGTGCCCAACAACACGTCGAGCCGGCGTCCGGCGCAACTGCCGTTCACGGACACGGTGCAGGAGATGCGCGTGGAGACGTCGAACTTCGACGCGAGCGTGGGCCACACGACCGGCATCACGATCGCCATGATTTCCAAGACAGGGACCAACGAGCTGCACGGCACGGCGACGCACACGCACTGGCAGCAGCGCTGGAACGGGTCGGGCTTTTTCGTGAAGCAGCAGTATTACCGGGCCATTGCACAGGCGGAATCCGCGGGCGATCTGGCGCGCGCCGCCGAGCTCCGCTCGCAGGACATCCAGCCGTCGGGGCGCTCGAACAACTCGGCGGTCACGCTGGGCGGACCGGTCGTGCTGCCCAAGATCTATGACGGCCGCAACCGGCTGTTCTTTTTCTTCGGGTTCAACAGTTCGCTGGACCGGCGCAGCGAGACGACGAGCGCGATCACCTACACGATTCCGACCCTGGCGGACCGGCGGGGCGACTTCTCGCCGCTGCTGCAGGTGAATTCGAGCCTGTATCAGATTTACGATCCGCTGACGGTGCGGCGCGATCCTGCGCGCCCGAACAATTTCATCCGGGACCCGCTGCCGGGCAACATCCTGCCGGCCTCGCGCATCGTGAACCCGATGTACAAGTTCTACAACGAACGCGTTCTGCCTGCGCCGAACAACAACCCCACGGATCCGCGCCGGGAGCCGCTGAACAACTTCCTGGCGGTGGGCACGCCGAACCTGTTTGATTACTACGCGCAGAACCTGCGGTTCGACTATCAGCCGGCCGACAAACACCGGTTCTTCCTGCGCTGGATGCGCGGCACATTCCAGCAGGACCGCACAGACTGGACGTATCAAACGCTGCGCGGACTGCACACGAGCGGCCTGAGCCGGCGCAATCTGGGCGGGGCGCTGGACTGGGTGTGGGTTCCCGGGCCGTCGACGACGCTGGACACGGCATTCGCGATCAACACGTTCCTGGAAGGCGACCGGATCTCGACGCCGCTGCAATTCAAGCCTTCCGACGTGGGATTGCCGAAGTACATGGACGAACGGGCGGGCGATCAGCACATTCTGCCAATGGTGCGCGCCTCGGGCTACCAGGACATGAGCCAGCTCTACCCGGCGATGACGAGAACGACGCAGGCGAGTTTCCAGTCGCGGCTGTCGCATGTGCGCGGCCGGCACACATTGCAGGCCGGCATCGGCGCGCGGGACCATCTGCGCACCGGCGGAGGCGGGGGCAACACGTCGGGCGTGTTCCAGTTTTCGAACACGTACACGCGCAAGCACGACGACACGCTGGTGCCTGCCGGGAACCTGGGCCACAGCTGGGCGGCGTTCATGATGGGGCTGGGTTCGTGGTCTGTGGCGAAGAACGCGACGTACGCCACGGCGAATCGCGCCTATTCCGCGTTTTTCCAGGACAACTGGCGCGTGTCGCCGCGCCTGACCCTGAATCTCGGGCTGCGCATGGAGCGCGAGCAGGGCATCCGCGAGCGCTACGACCGCATGCTGGGGTATTTCGATCCCAACGTCCGCCTGCCGATCTCCGCTCTGGCGGAGCAGGCATACGCGGCCAATCCGATCCCCGAGCTGCCGGCGGCCCAGATGCGAGTGAGCGGCGGATCGATGTACGTGGGCGCCGGCGGTGCGCCGCGCGAACAGCTTCAGCCGGAATGGCTGTGGATGCCGCGGCTGAGCGCCGCCTGGCAGCTGAACCCGAAGACCGTCGTGCGCGGCGGCTACGGCCTGTTCTACGATACGTTCAACGCGTTGAACTTCACGCCGAACCAGTCCGGCTACAGCCGCAGCACGTTCCCGGTGCTGACGAACGATTTCGGCGTGAACTGGCTGATCGGCGATCCGCGGGCGGGCATCGCTCCGACGACCGATCCGTTCCCGGTGCGCGCCGACGGGACGCGGTTCGACGAGCCCTTCGGCAACGCGCTCGGGGCCATGGCCATTGCGGGACAAGGCCTGACGTACACGGCCTACGACACGAGGCGGGCGCGGCAGCAGCGGTGGCGCATCGGCATCCAGCAACAGCTGGGCACGAATCATGTGATTGAGGCGGCCTATGCCGGCTCATATTCCGACCGCGTGTACGTGAACCGCCCCCTCAACCCGCTACCCGAACGGTACTGGGCCGACGGCCTGACGCGCAATGACGCCATCGCTTCGCGGATGAGCGCCAACGTCGCCAATCCGTTCCGGCTGGCGGTGTTCGATTCTCTCCGGTCAGATCCGCTGCTCTATCAATACCTGGGCAGCCAGGGCTTCTTCACGAGTTCGATCATCCGGGTGAATCAGCTGCTGCGGCCCTATCCGCACCTGGGAACGCTCACGGACCAGAACGCGCCTGTGGGCGAAGTGCGCAGCGATGCGCTGGAGCTGAGCTTCACGCGGCGGTTCGCACGGGGCTTCAACGCCCAGGTGGCGTATACGGCCATGGACATCCGGGAGGCGGACATTTACCTCAACGAGTTCGACCCGGCGCCGTCCTGGCGGACGAGCAACGACGGCCGTCCGCACCGGCTGACGGCAAGCACGGTCATCCAGTTTCCGTTCGGCCCCGGCCGGCGCTGGCTGAACACGGGCTGGGCGCGCCATGTGGCGGGCGGCTGGCAACTGGCCGTGATTTACGAATATCAGCCCGGCCCGCTGATCGATTTCGGAAATCTCTTTTATTACGGAAATCTGGAGGATATTACAAAAGGGCCGCGCACTCTGGACCGGTGGTTCAACACGGACAATTTCGAGCGGGTGGCGGCGCGGGGCCCGGCATCCTTCCACCGGCGGGTGTTCCCAACACGGGTCGACGGACTGCGGGCGGACTCCACGAATCAGTGGAATGCGAACATTCAGAAGGAGTTCCGTCTGTGGGAGCGGGCGGCCCTGCAACTGCGCCTGGATGCGATCAATGTGTTCAACCGGTCGCAGTTCGCCGCTCCGAATACGAACCCGTTTTCGACGGATTTCGGCAGAATTACGTCGCAAACGGGCGCCGTCAACCGGTTCATCCAGATCCAGGGACGGATCCAATTCTGATGGCTGCGGGAAGTCTCCCATGAACCGGAGGCAGGCGCTGAGAGCGCTGGGCGGCCTTTGGGCGGCGGAGGCGCGGGGAGACACGGGCGTGTCGGCGGCGGCAGCAGTATCGCGCGCCGCCGCCGAGCCGCCGGAGCCAATCAGAAACGGGTGGTCGTGTGTCTGCGTTGCGCCGGGCATGGAGGGCAGAGCGTCCTTGCGGTGGCGCGAGGGCGTGGCCGGAGCGGCGCGGCTGCGCATTGCGGTGGCCTTCGACGCGCGGGAGAACCTGCGCGTGCGTGTCTTGACGTCTAGATCGGGCGAACTGCTCGGAGCATTCGACATCCGGTTCGCCTATCCGTTCCAGCCGTTCGACCTGCCGCTGACAGCCCGACAGTCGGAACGCGCCTCCACGGAAGGCGTGGATCTGATTCTGGAACAGGGCAACGGGCCGCTGTGGCTTTTGAGCGGCGCGCCTCCTGAAGCGGGGCCTCATCTGCTGCCGCACCTGCGGAGGGAATCGCGCGTCTCGAGCGCAGACTTCGAGGCTGCGCTCGCCACGCCGGCCATTGCGCAGCCGTTCGGCTGGATGGAGGGCTGCGTGCTGGACGGGCTGCAACAGCGCTGGGCGTTGCTCCGGTCGCAGCGGGACAGCGAGGCGATGGACTGGCATTTTCGTGCATTCTTCGACGGGCGCGCCATGCCCAGGTACGTTCCGCACGCCGACGCGCCGGTGAGGCACGGCAGCGAGGGGCTGCTGCCTTTCGCGGCGCTCGCAAAGCATGATCCCGCGCATCCGTCGTTCGACGGGATGGTCGAGTTCTGCCGGTGCGCCGCCGCCGCAATGGACGGCGTGATCATCGACGGGCGCACGACGACAGCGGAAGGCTGCTATACGCTGGCATATCCGCTGGCTGCGCTGGGAGCGGCGCGGGACGACCGGAGCCTGCGGGCGCTGGCGGTGAAGCAGCTGGAACACCGGATCGGGAGGCTGGCGGCGCGCGACACGCTGTATCTCCGGGCCAACGAGCGGGATGAGAGGACGTTTCCGAACTGGGCGCGCGGCGTGGCGTGGTTCTTTCTGGGTCTGATCCGCACGATGAACGAACTGCCGCCCGGCGAGATCCCTGCTGCCGTGCGGGAGGCGTTCGTCTGGAGCGCGGAGCTGGCGATGAAGTGGCAGAACCGGCAGGGGCTGTGGCACTGTTTCATCGACCAGCCGGAGACGGGCGTGGAGACGTCCGGCTCGGCGGGCATCGCGGCTGCGCTGGCGGCAGGCGCGCGCCTTCTGCCCAATCCGTCCCGAGCCCTCCGCGCCGCCCGCTCGGCGCACCGCGAGCTGATGCAGCGCCATCTGGTTGCAGGCGGATTTCTTGGGGGCGCATCGCAGGCCAACCGCGACGGCGAGCGTTTGCAGCGCGGCGGCTACCGCGTCATCGCGCACTACGGCGCGGGGCTGCTGGCGCAGCTGGACGCGCAGCTGCGGTCCCTGTCCTGAGCGGTCTGCAGCGGGGATCGGGACAGGGAGTCGGGGATGGCCGTGCGGGACATCAGCATGCAGGAAAATCCCGCCGGGTTCTCTGCCTCGAATGGAGGCGGCGAAGCCGCCGGGTATGAGCGCTCAGCTGCCCTGTGGCAGCGTTGGGACCGCCTGCTCCGCTTGAGGCACGGAACCCGTTTTTCGCGCTGCGCGGCTGCCGTTGAAAGGTGATGTTCGAGAGCGCAAAAAAAGGGGGCGCGTGCGCGCCCCCCGGAGTGCCGTAGGGGTCAGAAACGGATTCTGAGGCGGAACTCGATCTGTCGCGGGTCGAAGGTGTTCGACGCGTCGATGGTTCCGTAGTTGCTGTTCGTGCCCATGCCGACCTCGAGGCCGCGTGACGGGTCGCGGGTGGGCTGGAGAGCGCCCGCGCTGACGCTGCGAAGCCTGGGCCGGAACTGAACGTTGTTGAGCGCGTTGGTGGCCTCGGCCGAGAGCAGGAACTCGACCCGCTCCTTCACCTTGAAGTTCTTTTCGAGGCTCAGGTTGAGGTTTTCACGGCCGGGGCCGGTGATGTCAGCGTAGTTGGTGGCCGCCGTGCCCCACCACATCATGTCAAGGATAGTGTTGCCATTGGCGGCTGTCGTGGTGGAACCGCGGAAGGCGCCGAGGTTGTACTTGAGGAAGCAGAAGGCGCAAGGGGTGATGCGCTGTCCGTTGGGCAGCGTGATGGTGGTTCTGCCGTCGTACCAGCGCTGGAGCTCCCTGGGCACTTCGGCGGCCTCGCCGGGCACGCGGTTCGGGCGCCCGTTGATGGAATTGGTGTTGCCGCCGCCGATGTTGTTCGGCGTGCCGGTCTGGGCGAGGTAGTTGCCGCCGACTTTCCAGCCGCCGATGATCCAGTTGAGCACGCCGTTGTCGGCAGCCCAGCGCTTGCCGCGGCCGAAGGGCAGTTCGTAGACCCAGGTGGCCACGAAGCGGTGGCGGATGTCGTGATCGCTGAAGCGCTGGTTGTTGCGCAGGTTGCGGCGGTCGATATCGCCGGGGATGTTGCCCACGGCTTCCGAGCCGCCGTTCAACTGCATTTCACCCTGCACCCAGTCGAGGGCCTTGCTCCAGGTGTAATGCGTGTTGATCAGGAAGCCGTTGGCGAACTGGCGGTTGAGGGCCAGCGTGAGGCCGTGGTAGTTGTTCCAGCCGATGGGGGCCACCTGGGCGTAGTTGCCGAGCAGGGGCCAGACGTTGTAGACGAGCTCGCGGTTGACGGTGCGGCCGTTCCAGGGCGCCTGGAAGGCGTTCAGCTCGCCCGCGGCAGGCTGGAAGGGGTTCGGGATCTGGATGTTGCGCGGATCGCTGGTTCCGTTGTTGGCGATCCACTCCTGGCGGAACATCTGAATGGCGGCGTCAGGGTAGAACTGACGGGCGTTGAGAGGCAGGCGGGAATAAGGCAGCCGGTAGCCGCGGAGGCCGTTGTACGTGGCCGAGACCTGGTATTTGCTGAACAGCCGGGTCTCGATGGCGGCGTTCCACTGCTGCAGCCTGCCGGTCTTGTAGTCGTCGCGGACGAAGGTCATGTAGCCGGCGCCGTAAAGGCGCGGGTCGTCGGGATTGGCGCCGATGGGCGTGACGACGCGGTTGACCGCCTGATCGTAGAACTTGCCCACGGGGACGCCGCTCGGCGACGGTCCGTACGGGGTGGTGATGGTGTAGGGCGTGAAGGCGGTCATGTTGTAGTGGCCGGGTCCGCCGTTGAAGCCGGTGTTGGACGGAATGGTGGACAGGCCATAGCCGGCGCGGAAGACGAGGTCATCGCGGACGCGGTAGGCCATGCCGAGGCGCGGCTGGAATTCCTGGGAGTTGTTGGTCCAGTAGTTCCGGCTCAGGCCGCCGGTGCCGGGGAACAGCCAGCGTCCGGGAGAGCCCCAGCGGTTGGTGGCGGAGAGGTCGACCGGCATCAGGCGGTCGAAGCGCTCCGTGGGACCGGGCTGCTGGTCGTACCGCAGGCCGAGGTTGAGCGTCAGGCGGTTGGTGACGCGCCAGTCGTTCTGCGAGTACAGCGCCCAGTACTTGGCGGAGAGTGCGGGCTGGAGAGCAAAGCCGGGCTGGATGAAGATGTCGCCGAAGCCGAGCAGCAGCGAAGCGCCGCCATGGCCGGTGCGGTCGGCGGTGAGGGCGTCGCTGGGATCGCCGCTGGCGTTGACGGTGGCGCGGGTGAAATTCGGGCTGGTGCGGATGGCGAATGGATAGGCGTTATCGGTGAAATTCGCCAGGGAATTCCGGTACTCGCCGCCGAATTTCAGCGTCCATTTGCCGGCGATTTTGGTCATGTTGACGTTGGTCACCCAGTTGGCCTGTTTTTCGATCTTGAACAGGTAGGCGGTGTTGGACAGGGCGCTCCAGTAGTTGATGCCGTCGGCGACCTGCGGGGTGCCGCCGAAGGGGACGGCGAGCGCCTGGATTTCGCCGGGCACGCGCATCTGGTTGTAGAGGGAGGGATTGACGCTGCCGGCGATGTTGCGGGTGTCGACCCGGTTGAAGCCGAGGCGGGCGTCCATGACGAGAGTCGGCGAGATCACCCACGTGTCGCCGATCGAAGCGTAGGGGTTGCGGTCGCGGTTTTCGCGCCCGACGAACTCCGGCTGGCTGTAGAAGGGATTGTCGGGGCCCCAGCCGGATTCGGTGAGAATGTCGCCAAAGCTGAAGCCGCCGGTGACGTAAATGTTATGAGCGCCGGCGCGGTGATCGAGGCGGCCGTTGAAGTTGTTGCGGCGGAATTCCTGCGGGAAGCGCGCCTGATAGTTGTTCAGCAGGAAGCGGGGCTCGAGCGGGCTGATGTTGGGCAGCGGGTAGCTGTTGACGAGGAAGCGCCCGGCAGGATCGAGGCGGTCCTGGGGAATGATGGAGTTGGCGAAGGGCGTGCGGACGTAGCGGCCGCCTTCGAAACGGACCGACAGGGGATCGTACAGAAGCAGGGGCGCGGGCGTGCCGCCGACATTGGCGACGCTGCGGCTGAAGTCGCCCTGGCGCTCCGCGGCAGTCGGAACGGTGCGGGTGTAGTCGACAGCGCGGTTGAACTGGAGACGTTCAAAGCTGCCGAAGACGAACGTCCGGTCCTTGCCGTTGTAAAGCTTCGGGAGCACGAGCGGGCCGCCGGCGGTGCCGCCGTAGAGGTGGGACTTGAAGGCGGGGCGGCGGGAGAGCGGGTTTTCCGCACCCAGCATATTCCGGTAGAAGGTATTGGCGTTGAAGGCGTCGTTGCGGATGCGGTAGAAAGCCGAGGCGTGCAGGTCATTGGTTCCGCTCTTGGTAATCATCTGCACGACGCTCTGGCCGCGGCCGTACTCAGCCGAGTAGTTGTTGGCCTGGAGCCGGACTTCCTGGATGCCCTCGGGGTTGGGAAGAACCGTGGCCTCGTTCCAGCCATGGCCGAGGACGCTGACGCCGTCCACCTGGATGTCATTGGAGAAGGTGTCGCCGCCGTTGACCGAGAAGGCGGAGAAGCTGCGGCGGCCTTCGGCGCCGATGCCGAAGCCGTAGGTGCTGGTGGAATCGCTGAAGCGGGAGTGCGTCTGCACCTGAGGCTGCAGCAGGACGTAGAAGAGCGGGTTGTTCTGGATGTTGGGGATGGACTTGATGACGTTTTCGCCGATGGCATTCTGCACGGTGGCGGTATCGGTCTGGAGTGTTGCCGCAGACGCTTCGACTGTGACGGCGGTCTCCACCGTGCCGACCTGGAGAGTGACGTCGGCGCGGACGACCGTGGCTGTTGCCACCTCAATTCCCTTGACGTTAGCGGTCTGGAAACCAGCCTTCTTCACCTCGACGTTGTACTGCCCGAAAGGCAGGTACGGCATGGTGTAGGCGCCGGTTTCGTTCGTTCTGGTTTCGTAGGGGATGTTGCGACCCGTGTCTCGGATAATGACTGTCGCGTCCGGCACAGCCGCTCCGCTGGAGTCGGTGACCGTTCCGACGATCGTCCCAGACCGGACCTGACCCCAGACAGCGCTGACGCTGAAAGTCAGGACGGCAGCCCAGATGGCAGTCCAGACTTGTCTGCTGATGCGAGGCATACGGTTTTCCTTTCTCGTTTCCGGTTCAGGCCTGCGCGGAGAACCGTCTTGACAGCAGCATCCCGCGACCTGGCCTGGATACTTCAAGCTGTGCAAAATCGCTTTCAGCCGCCCGACCAACAAGGCGGCCGAGGATTCGAATACTGCACTCCGCCAGGACGCCCTGAGGCCGGCTCCACCCTGGGGCGGAATGGCTGGCGTTTCGGGCGTTGGCACAGAATGACAGTGAGATTTCAGATCGACCCCGCAACCAGACTATCCCCCCCGGAGCCGAGAGAATACGATTCATACCCGAAAAAACGGGCTTCATACCCAAGAATCATTCGGTTAGGCTGTGGATACAGGTGCTTTTATTACGGGTTACAGGATGGTATTCTGACGGTGGAGATGGCTGCGCAGCCGCCAGTTTCGCCTTCGCCGCCGATTTCACCCGACCAGGTGCGTGCGGAACTGGCTCGTATCCTGGACAGCGGGGCGTTCCGCACGAGCAAGCGCTGCCGGGAGTTTCTGGCCTTCGTCGTGGAGCACACGCTGGATGGCAAGACGGATCGTCTGAAGGAACGCTCGATCGGGGTGGAGCTGTTCGGACGGGACGCTTCCTATGACACGCACGAGGATCCGATCGTACGGGTCAAGGCGAACGAAGTCCGCAAGCGGCTGGCGATGTATTACAAGGAGGAGGGAGCGGCGGCGCCGTTCCGGATCGAGCTGCCTCCGGGCGGGTATGTGGCGGCCATCCTGCCTCATGACGGACAAGCTGCCGAGCCTGCGGCGCCTTCTTCGCGGCGATGGCCGGCGATCCGGTTTTCGTGGAGGACGGCCGCATTGGCGGCTCCCGCGGTTTTCGCAGCGGCGGTGTTCACGCTGTGGGCATCACGCGGGTTCAGCTTCGCCAATGAGGTGGAGCGTTTCTGGGCGCCTGTGCTGCAACATCAGAAGGCCATCTCCGTCGTGCTCGGCGAGTCCAACCTCTATCAACTCTCGAGGCGGGTGCAGGACCGCTTTCTCCAGCAGCATCCCGAGTATCTGACGAACCTGATGCCCTATCATCTGGTTCCGACGCCGGAGCTCGACATCAAAGCCGAGGACATCATTCCGGTGCCGAACCTGAATGTGAGCACGGCGGACGCGATCGCCATCGCGCATCTGGCGGTGCTGTTCCACGAACACCGGCGCCCGTACCGGCTCGTCTTCGGGGCCACGCTGACGCAGCCCGACTCCCTCGACAACATCCCGGCCGTCGTGATCGGGGCGTTTTCGAACGCGGTGAACATCCAGCTCACGCGAGACCTGCGCTTCTCCTACCGCCGCGAGACGACGCCCGCCGGCGCAACCTGGCTGATCGCGGACCGCGAAACGGGGAAGACGTGGCGGCTGGTGGGGGTCTTTCCGAAACAGGACACCGATACGGACTACGCGCTGGTGACGAGGCTGGTTGGAACCGGCGGAGGGCGCGCGATCATCGCCTTCGGCGGCATCACGCAATTCGGAACACAGGCGGCGGTCGAGACGATCACGAACCCGGCGGTGCTTGAGGCGCTCAACGGGCATCTGGGCAGGGACTGGCACCGGTCGAACGTGCAGTTCGTCATCGAAACCCGCGTCGCCGGGCGGACTCCGGTGTCGCCGCGGATCGTGACGGCGCACCGCTGGTAAGAGCGGCAAGCTATGGACGCACGGCCGCAGCCGGAGTGCGCGAGTCCACGCCGGCAAACCAGTGGCGCGTGCGCACGCACAGGGCGCACACGCTGAGCATCACCGGCACCTCGATCAGCACGCCGACCACGGTGGCCAGCGCCGCTCCCGATTCCGGTCCGAACAGCGCGATCGCGGTGGCGACTGCCAGTTCGAAGAAATTGCTTGCGCCGATGAGCGCGCCGGGAGCGGCGACTTCGTAGTTCACCTTCAGCAGCCGCATCAGCCCGTACGCGAGCGAGGAGTTGAAGTAGACCTGAATCAGGATGGGCACGGCGATCAGGACGACGTGGAGAAACTTGCCCGTGATGTTGTCCGCCTGGAAGCCGAAGATCAGCACCAGCGTCGCCAGCAGCGCCGTCATGCTCACCGGGGCGAAACGCGGCAGCAGCTCCTGTTCGAACCACGCGACTCCGTGCCGCCGGATCAGCCACCTCCGCAGCAGCGTGCCGATCGTGAGCGGAATCACGATGAACACGATGACGGAGTACAGCAGCACCTGGAACGGCACGTGGAGGTTCGACGCGCCGCTCACGAGAAACCGCACGATCGGAGCGAACAGCGCCAGCATGATGAGGTCGTTCACCGATACCTGCACCAGCGTGTAGGCGGGATCGCCATCGCTGAGATAGCTCCACACGAACACCATCGCCGTGCAGGGCGCGGCAGCCAGAATGATGCAGCCGGCGATGTACTGGTCCGCGTCGGCAGCGGAGATCAGCGGCGCAAAGACAATGCGGAAGAAGAACCACGCAAACAGCGCCATCGAAAACGGCTTGACCAGCCAGTTGACGAACAGCGTCACCACGAGACCGCGCGGGCGCCGCCCCACGTTGCGGATGGAGGCGAAGTCCACCCTCATCATCATCGGGATGATCATCAGCCAGATCAGCACGGCGATGGGCGCGTTGATCTGGCTGCCCGCGCCGAATTCGAGCCCGCGCAGCGCCCCCACCGCTTCCGGCTGCAGCTTGCCGGCCAACACGCCTGCCGCCATGCAGACGGCCACCCAAAGGCTGAGGTACCGCTCGAACAGGCCGAGCCGTTTCGCCGGCTCTGCCGCTGCGTCTTTCATTCCCGCGCCTCCCGCGCAGCCGGCATGGAAGCGCCGGAAGGGAATCCGCGCTGCCTCATTCTTCGAGTGTACTGGAAAAATGGAAGGCTGGACGGCCCCCTTCCGGCAATCCGGGAAGAATGCAGCCGGAGGCGCGCGGAGCGCGGATGCAGCGCCTGTCCTCCGAAGCGCACCGGCGCCGCCCCGCGCGCAACAGGGCGGGCTCACATATGCATCCGCCTGTAGGTGCAGGTGATGGCGTGGCCGGGGTTGAGCAGAATCAGCTTGAATGCCTGCTCGGCGGGAATGAAAATCACAGCGCCGGCGCCTGGGAGCGAGCCGACTCCGGGAACGATGAGCTCATATGTTTTCTCGCCGGTGCAATCCTCGTTCGCCTTGAACACGGACCTGGACTCGAAAGGCAGCACCATGCCGCCGATGCTGGCATTGCCCTTGCCCACGGCGTTGCCCCTGGAGTCGATCTTCACCCTCTGGAGCATTGAGAAGGGCACCATCGTATTCGGCGGCACCCGGGGATCGATGAGGTTCAGGTCCGCGAAGCCGGAACACTCCGCGCACCACACGCCCTGGAACGGCTGCAGCGAGCACAGCCCGGGCTGAGCCTGGAGCGATGCCGCGCACGCAAGGGCGAAGAAGAGAATCATTGCGAGCCGAACAAAGTGGATCGGTTGCATGGATCTCACCTCCTGAGCCGGGCATGGGAGGAGCAGCAGGCGAAGTGAATCGCCGGGGCCGCAGTTTTTCCTTGACAATTTCCTACCGCGCATCGGATTGGAGGGCGGGCACCTGGGAACGGCTTGACTCTCCGGGTGCGCAGGTCCAGAATCACAGAGGCACTGGAATCCTCCCATGGCTGCCGCCGTTCCGCCCGGCTGCGCGCTCCGGTTCGCGGGTTTTTCCGTAGATCCATCGACCGGCCGCCTCTACAGGGGCGCGACCCGCATCCCGGTGCGGGGCAAGTCTGTCGAGGTGCTGCTGGCGTTGCTCGAGCAGCCCGGGCAAGTCGTCTCCCGCGATCAGCTCCGGCGGCGGCTGTGGCCTGAAGACGTCTTCGTGGATTTCGAGAACAACCTGAACACGGCCGTGGCGCGGCTCCGTGAAGCGCTGAACGACAGGGCGGCGCGCCCGAAGTACATCGAGACCATTCCGAGGCGGGGCTACCGTTTCATCGGGCAACTGATCCCGCCGCTGGCGGGATCCGGGGAGGGCCCTGTCCGGCTCATCGTTCTGCCGCTGGCGAATCTCTCGGGCGATCCGGCGCAGGATCACTTCTGCGACGCGCTGACGGAAGACCTGATCGCCGACCTCAGCGCCCTGGCGCCGCGCGAGCTGGCCGTAATCGCCCGGACGACGGCGATGTTCTACAGGACCGGCCCGGCCGACATCGCGCGGATCGGGCGGGAGCTGAATGTCCACTACGCTGTCGAAAGCAGCCTGCGCGTGTCAGGGCAGGATTTCCGCCTGGTCGTGCAGCTGATCCGCACGTCGGATCAGATGCACGTCTGGGCGCAGGCGTACGAAGCGCCGCTGGCGCAACTGCTGCGGGTGAAGAGCGCCGCGGCACGCGAGATCGCGCGGCAGGCCGGCGCCAGTCCCGCCGAGCCGCCTCCGCGGCATGCGCCGGACGCCGCCGCGTACCGGCTGTATCTGGAGGGGCGTTTCCGGATGGCGCAGCTGACGCGCGAATCCATGACGCAGGCGGCGGCGCTGCTGGAGGAGGCGATCGCCCGCGATCCGGGATTTGCGACGGCTTACGACGCCCTGTCGGAGTTACTGTGGTGGCAAGGCTTTCTGGCGCTGGTTCCTCCGAGAGAGGCGTTCGGCCGCGGCGTCTGGCTGGCCCACCGCGCCGTGGAAATTGATCCCCGCCTTGCCGAAACGCAGGCCCTCCTCGGGATGTACCTCAAGGAAATCGAGTACGGCTGGGAAGAAGTCGCGCGGCAGATGCAGCGCGCCCTCGATCTGAATCCTTCCTCTTCCGTCGTGCGCTTCCGGCATGCGCTGAGCGGCCTGATGCCTCATGGCCGCCTCGGCGAAGCGGCCGCCGAACTGGAGCGGGCGCTGGAGATGGATCCTCTCTCGGTGCAGATCCGCATGTGGCTGGCGCAGATCCTCCACTTTGCGCGGGACAACGAGCGCGCGGAACGAGAGATTCGGGCAGCGCTTCACATGGATCCGGGATTCTGCTGGAACTACCATGCGCTGGGCCAGATTCAACTCGCGCTGGGGCGTTTTCCGGTCGCGATTGGCGCGTTCCGGCAGGGCGCGGCGCTGTCCGGAAATCACCCGATCATTCTCGGCTGGCTCGGCATGGCGCTGGCGCTGTGCGGCGAGGAGAGCGAGGCGCGGGCACTGCTTGAATCGTTGCGGCAGGCGGCGGCTGCGGCGTACATTCCCCCGACGGCGTTCGCGTGGATCCACCTCGGTCTGGGGGAAGTGGATGCCGCGTTCCGGTACATGTTCGACGCCGTGGAACAGCGCGATCCGATCATCGTTCCGCTGAAGAGCTACTGGTTTTTCGATCCGCTCCGGGCGGATCCGCGCTATGGAGAGCTGATCCACAGGCTGCGGCTGGATGCCTGAGCGCGGCTCATCACGCAGGCGCACCGCAAAGAAACGGATGTCTCGCAAGTGCTCCGGAGCGCGAGCAGAGATGATGCCCCTCCTCGAAAACCGCCCTTCAGGCGGGAGCCGCGAGGAGACCACCCGCCATGAAGGGTCAGGCAACTACGGCTGGGATGCAGCCCACGGCCAAGGCCAGGGGGGAACCAATGGGAGAGCGTGCCGCGGGATCAGTCGCGGGTTTCGGGCGGGCGGCGGAGCATGAGGCCGAGTTCGCGCAACTGGCGGTCGCTGACCTGCGAGGGTGCGTCGCACATGAGGTCCGTTCCCTTGGCGGTTTTCGGGAACGCGATGACGTCGCGGATGGAGTTCTCGCCGGCGAGGATCATCACGAGGCGGTCGAGGCCGAGGGCGATGCCGCCGTGCGGGGGCGCGCCGTAGGTGAGCGCGTCGAGCAGGAAGCCGAACTTGGCGCGCGCCTCTTCGTCGGAGAGGCCGAGCGCGGTGAAGACGCGCTTCTGGATGTCCTGGCGGTGGATACGGATGGAACCCGAGCCGAGCTCGACGCCGTTGAGGACGAAGTCGTAGCTGCGGGCGCGGCAGCGGGCGGGGTCGGCCTCCATCAGATCGAGGTCTTCCTCGCGCGGCGAGGTGAAGGGATGATGCGCGGCCACCCAGCGCTGGTCTTCTTCGTCCCACTCGAACATGGGGAAGTCGAGAACCCAGAGGAAGCGGAAATCGCGGGGATCGAGCAGACCGTGGCGGTCATTGTACTTCTGGCCTGCGAAGAGGCGGAGCTGGCCGCAGGCCTGGAGCACCGTCTCGACGGGGCGCGGGCCCCGGGGTTCGCCGCGCCAGCCGGCCAGGAGGAGCAGGTCGTCTTCCTGCGCGCCGATGCGCTCGCGGACCTTCTGCATCGGCTCGGGGAAATCGCGGTCGAGGCGTTTGGGGTCGTCGTAGACGGCGAGGCCGCGCTCGCCGCCGTAGAGCTTGAGTTCGTCGCGCTCCTTGCGGCTGAGCGCGCCGGTCTTCGGGATGCGGATGGCGACCAGAGGCAGCCCCGGGCGGGTGAGGCCGGCTTCGGCGGGGAACAGGTCTTCGACGGGCCAGAAGCGCGGAAGGCGCAGGTCGGGCTTGTCCGTGCCGTAGCCGAGCATGGCCTCTTCATAGGTCATGCGGGGGAACGGCCCCTTGACCTGGAAGCCGGCGGTTTCGCAGACGCGCTCGATGAGGGGCTCGATCGTCTCGAAGATCTGCTCTTCCTGGGGGAAGGACATTTCGAGGTCGATCTGGGTGAATTCGTACTGGCGGTCGGCGCGGAGGTCCTCGTCGCGGAAGCAGCGGACGATCTGGAAATAACGGTCGTAGCCGCTGACCATGAGGAGCTGCTTGAAGATCTGCGGCGACTGGGGAAGAGCGTAAAAATAGCCGTGCTGAATGCGCGAAGGGACGAGGAAATCGCGTGCGCCTTCCGGGGTGGATTTCGTCAAAAAAGGGGTTTCAATTTCGAGGAATCCCTGGCGGTAGAGTTCCTCGCGGACGGCGAGCGAGACGCGGCTGCGGAGGATGATGTTGCGCTGCATATGGGGGCGGCGCAGGTCGACGTAGCGGTAGCGGAGGCGCATGTCCTCGCTGACGTCGATGTGCTCTTCCATGGGGAAGGGCGGGGTTTCGCTGGTGTTGAGAATCCAGATCCTCTCGGCGACGACTTCGATTTCGCCGGTCTCGATGGCAGGGTTGATGGTTTCGGGAGAACGTTTCTCGACGAGGCCTTCGACGGCGAGGACGTATTCCGAGCGCAGGAGCTCCGCCTTCGCATGGAGATCGGCATCGCACTCGGCGCGGAAGACGATCTGGGTGACCCCTTCGCGGTCGCGGAGATGGATGAAGATGACGCCGCCGAGATCGCGGCGGCGGTGGACCCAGCCCATGAGGAGGACTCGTTTGCCCTCGTCGGAAGCCCGAAGCGCGCCGCAGGAGTGCGTGCGGCGCAGGGAGCCCAGAAAATCAAGCGGAATCTGTTGAGCCATGCTGGAAAACTGCGTGATTCGGGACGGTAATGGACTATTGTAGCGCGGGGCTGCGCCGCGGCGTGCGAAGCGGCGCTCAACGGTCAGGAGTGAGGCAGTCGATGATGACGCGCCAATGGCCGTCGGGCTGGCGGCGGAAGACGGAAGTGAAAGAGCCCCCGGTGGTGCAGAGAATGCCGGGCTGGGTTTCGCGGGTGAGGCTGAAGCGGCCGGAGGCGCAGGCGAGGCTGTGCTCGGCTTCGAAGTGGTTTGTCTCCCGTCTGAGCTCCATGAGCCCGTTGTCGAACTCGCGGTGGAGCCAGGCAAGGATCGCCTGGCGGCCGGTGACAGCCGGGGCGCCCGGGGCCTGCAATTCGGCGTCCGGCGCATAGAACGTCTCGACGAGGCGCTCGGGGTCGCGGCGGCGGATGCAGCGGACGAACTCCTCCTCCAGCAACTGGAGATCGCGCGTTGTTCCATCCAGAGCCAGAAAAGGCATGGCAAGAACCTTCCCAAAGGAAGTTTGGCAGCTTCGCGGCTGATGTCAAGGGGCGCTTGCGCCGGGGCGCCATTATGCTGGGAGCAGATGCGGACGCTGCGCGCGCTGCTTGCCGCGGCCGCCCTGCTCGCGGCCGCCAGGCTGGGTGTGTGGGTGCACAGCCGATGGGCGCCGCCGGCGCCGGCCAGGGCGAGGCCGCAGGCGGAAGTGCCCGCGGAGCTCGACACGCCCGAGCTGAAGATCCTGATGTTTTACGCAACGCGGCTTCCCGCGCCGGGCGAACCGTTCACGATCTGCTACGGAGTGGTGAATGCCGAGCGGGTGGAGATGGATCCGCCGCTCGCGGAGCTTTATCCTTCCATCAGCCGGTGCGTGGAGGTGTCGGTCCGGAAGGACACGCGGTTCACGTTGCGGGCCTACGGGCGGGCGGGCGAGTCCGCGTCGGCGTCGTTCGATCTTCCGGTGCGCGCGGCAGGAGAGCGGTGAGGCGGGCGTTTCAGGGGTTGGCGGGGGGCTTCTGGATCGACTCGAGGTAGCGCACGAGCCGGTCGATCAGCGCGGCGTCTTCGCTTTCGGCGGGCGAGACAGGCAGAAACACCGGACCCCAGACAGGCATGCGCTTGCCGCCGTGGGCCGGGAGGCCTTCGATGCCGCCGAGGAGCCACTGGACGCGGAGTGCGGGGAACTTGCCGTGTTTCTGGGCGAGGGTGGTGAGATCGGTGGGCCGCATGCGCATGGCTTCCGAGGCTGGGCCGTCGCCTTTGCCTTCCAGGCCGTGGCAGCTGGCGCAGTAGGCCAAGTAAAGCTCGCGGCCGGACATGGCGCGCGCGCCGCGCTCGGCAGGCTGGAGGGGAATTTTCTTCGGCGGCGCCCCGGCGGCCAAGACGGCTGCCGCAATCAGGACAACAGGTGCGGCCCAGGCTTTTCCCCCGCGCATTGCATTGCCTCTCCCCTCCGAGCTTAGAATGCGGCAAACGCAACGGCAAGGGCCGGGCGTGCGGTTGCCGCATCCGGCCGGTTGTGGTAACAATGGAGGCAGATTGTTCCCCCAGGCCCAAACGGGCGAATCGGGTATCTTTGTTTCAAACAGGAGCGCCACCGTGGAATCCCCCAACCGCCGCCTGATCCGGCCCGCGCTGACCGAGGTCAAGGAGCGCGCAGCGAGCCGTTCCAACAATACGCAGGCCAAGAAGCAGGCGCCGCCGGACGTGACGAACGCCGAGAATTTTTACTACGTGAAGCAGATGCAGTCGAAGACGCCGCTGGTGGTGGTGCTTCACGACGGGGAAGAGCTGCACGGCACGCTCGAGTGGTATGACAAGGGCTGCATCAAGCTGACGCGTGAAGAGGGGCCGAACCTGCTGGTCTACAAGTCGGCCATCAAGTACATCTACAAGGCCTGAAGGCCGCCCTCCGATTCCAGCCGTTCCTTTTCGATCGCGCGCCTGCGCACTTCGAGCCTCTGTGCGCGGCGCTCTCCAGCTTCCCTCCAGCGGCGCTGTTCCGTTTCCGTTTCCGGGATCACGGGAGGGATCTCGCGCGGCCTGCCGTCAGGGGAGAGCGCGACGAAAGTGAGGTAGGAAGAGTTGGTGTGGCGGACGAGGCCGGTTTCGAGGTCCTCGACGAAGACCTTGACGCCGACCTCCATGGACGTGCGGAAAACGCGGTTGACGCTGGCCTTGAGGATGACGAGCTGGCCGATGTGGATGGGGTGGAGGAACGTCATGCGGTCCACGGAAGCGGTGACGACGGGGCAGCGCGCGTGGCGCATGGCGGCAGTGGCGGCGGCGAGGTCGACGAGGTGCATGATGCGCCCGCCGAGCAGATTTCCGAGGGTGTTGGCGTAGATGGGGAGCGCGAACTCGCTCAGCTCGCTCGCCGACTCGCGGACGGGACGGCCTTCCATGACAAGAAGGTACCATGGAGGGGATGGGACGGCTGGAAGATCTGCAGAAGCTTCTGGAGCAGGATCCGGCGAACAACCGGCTGCAATACATGCTCGGGATGGAGTATCTGAGCCAGGGCAAGCCGGCGGAAGCGGCGGCGGCGCTGGGCGCTCTCGTGGAGCGCGACCCCGGGTACGTGCCCGCTTACTACCAGGCGGGGCGCGCGTGCGAGCAGGCGGGGCGGGAGGCTGAGGCGAGGGAGTTTTACCGGAAGGGGATCGAGGCGGCGCGGCGGGCGGGGGACGCGCATGCGGCGGCGGAGCTGCAGGCGGCGCTGGATCTGCTGGGGTGAAGTCATGCGGGGAACGGGGCGCGGCCGGGGTCAGCGGGCGCGGGCGAGCAGCGAGTCGAGTTCGAGGACGGACGTCTGCAATTCGCGGGACGCCTGATGGAGGCGCTGCGCCTCGGCGGCGCCCTCGTCCGCCCGGGAGGCCGTCTGCTGGACGACGCTTTCGATCTGCTGGAGGGACGTGCGGATTCCGGCCATGGCTTCGGCCTGGCGCTCGCTGCCTGAGCGGACCGAAGTGACGGCGAGGCCGACGTGGCCGGCCTCCTGCGCGATGGCCTGGATGACGCTCGCGGTCTGAAGAGAAGCGGCTCTTCCCTGCTCCACCCTGCGGTGGGATTCGGCCACGAGGTCAGCGGTTTCTTTCGCAGCCTGAGCGCAGCGGCTGGCGAGCTGGCGGACTTCATCGGCGACGACGGCGAAGCCGGCGCCGGCCTCGCCCGCGCGGGCTGCCTCAACGGCGGCATTGAGGGCGAGCAGGTTGGTCTGGAAGGCGATCTCCTCGATGACTTTGAGCACGTGGGAGATTTTGCGGTTGGCGGCGGAGAGTTCCTGCATGGCGGCCTCCAGCAGTTGCACCTGGCCCGTCGCCCGGCTGGCCATCTCCGCAGCGGCGGCAGCCTGCTGCTGGGCGTCGACGGCGCGCAGTGTGTTCTCCTGCGCAGCCTCGGCGACCTGGAGGCCCCGCCGCGCGGTCTCCTCCAGCAGGGAGGCCTGAGTGGCGGCGCCGCCGGCCAGCGCGTCGGACGTGGAAGCCAGTTCCGTGGCCGAGTGAAGCACGGTTGTCATCGCCTCGCGGACCCGGCGCGCGATGCGGGTCAAGGCCCGCACGCTGCGGCGGACGCCCCATGCGGAGACGGCTCCGACGGCGAGGGCGCAGGCGATGAGCACGATGACGGCGGCGGAGCTCTGGCGGACGAGCGCAGAGCCGTCTTTCATGCAGGACTCCATGCGGGCGTTCGCCCGCTGCTGGGCCTCTGCGGCGCGTTGCAGGATGTCTTCCTGCAAGGGAATGAGCCTGCCGGTGACGAGGCCGTGGGCCTCCTCGAACCTGTCTGACAGGGCGAGGTCCGTGTAGCGCACGAAGGTCGATTCCCAATCAGCCACGGCGCGGAGGATGGCATCGGCCTCGGGCGCGGCGGCATCTTCCCGGACGGCGGACCTCCATTCCGCGAGTTGCGCCTTCACGCGATGGGAGGTGGAGAGGAACTTCGCGCGGACCTGAACGATCTCCTCCTGGTTGTGACAGGCGGTGCAGCCCGGCGCGGCGTCTTTCTGCTTCTGCTCGTAAAGACGGACGATGAGAGCCAGCTGGATGGACTGCGCCCGGCTGCGCATCTCCTGAGTGCCTTCCTGGACGCCGCCGGCGAGCTCGATCTGGCGTGCGGAGGAGCGGGCGGACTCCGAGAGTCCACCGCCGACGCGGCGCAGGGCGGCGATGCTGACCGCCCCGGCCAGCGCGCAGACTCCGAACAGAGCGCAGAAGGCCGCCACAAGGCGGTTCTGGAAGCTCAGATTCAGACTCATATGTCTCTTTTCGGGCGGGCGGCGGAGATCTTGAGCGGAGGGCGGAGCGGAAAACCGCCATTTCAATCGCGGAAGAAGGGGCGGAGGCGCAGCCACTCTTCGCGCAGGAGCGCGTAGATGCGGAGATCGACGCTGCAGCCGTGGAGGCGCTGGGCGGAGCGGAGGGTGCCTTCGAAGGTGAAGCCGAGGCGTTTCGGGATGGCCTGGGAGCGCACGTTGCCAGCGGCGCAGCGGATTTCGATGCGCTCGAGGGCGAGGCCGTCGAAGGCCATGGCGAGCAGAGCGCGGACGGCGCGCGTCATCCAGCCCTGGCCTTCGTATGCGGCCGCGAGCCAGTAGCCGATCTGGGCCGTGCCGTTCGACTGATCGATGTCATGCAGCCCGATGAGTCCGGCCAACTGGCCGCGGATGCGGAGGCTGTAGGCGGCGGTTCTGCCCTGTTGGCGGTTCGCGGCGACCTGTTCGAGAAACTGACGCGTATCCTCCGGGGCGTGCGTGGATTCGACCCAGGGGAGCCAGCGGTCCAGATGCTCGCGGTTCGCGCAGACGGCGGCAAAGATCTCCTCCGCACCGGAGGGCTCGAGCTGGCGGAGTTCGCAGGCTTCGTTGACGGGGATCAGGTCCGGGAAGCGGGGCGCGGGGGCGGCCATGTTCTCCAGCTTACCTGCGGGCCGCCCAATGCCAGCCATAGGTCACACGGGCCGGGCCGCCGCATCCTCGTGTGCAGGAGGTTCACGCATGACCGAGACGCAAACCCGTCTTCCCCTGATTGGCGAACCCGCGCCGGAATTTCACGCGGAGACGACGCAGGGGCCGATTCATTTTCCGCACGATTACAAGGGCAAGTGGGTGATTTTTTTCAGCCACCCGGCCGATTTCACGCCGGTGTGCACGACGGAGTTCATGACGTTCGCAGCGATGCAGGAGGAATTCCGGGCGCTGAACTGCGAGCTGGTGGGGCTCTCCATCGACAGCACCTACAGCCATATCGCGTGGCTGCGGACGATCAGGGAGAAGATCGAATTCCGCAACATGAAGAACATCGAGGTCACCTTCCCGGTGATTTCGGACCTGACGATGGAGGTGTCGAAGCTGTACGGGATGCTGCAGCCGTCGGCGAGCACGACGCAGGCGGTGCGCGCGGTGTTCATCATCGATCCGGAGTCGAAGATCCGGGCGATCCTGTGCTACCCGCTGAGCGCGGGCCGGAATTTCCAGGAGCTGAAGCGGCTGCTGATTTCGCTGCAGACGACAGACAAGCACGGGGTGGCGACGCCGGCAGACTGGCAGCCGGGCGAGGAAGTGATCGTGCCGCCGCCGGGCAGCTGCGGGGCAGCCAAGGAGCGGGTGGAGACGAAGGACCCGAACATCCGCTGCGTGGACTGGTTTCTGTGCTTCAGGAAGCTGTCCTGACTCCCTCATGACGGATGCGCGGAGCGGCGCGGGAGCGCCGTTCTGCGCTTTTCCATTTCCTGGAGCCGGCTGCGGAGGGCGGAACGGCGGACGCGGATCAGGCGGGCGGCGGAGCGTTGAGGCGCAGCGACTCGATCATCATGCACCGGTCTTCGACGACGAGCAGGCCGGCGGCGCGGGCGCGGGCCGCGGCCTCGGGGTGCGAGATGCCTTCCTGCATCCAGACGGCGCGGGCGCCTCTGGCAATGGCCTGTTCAACGATCTCCGGGACGAATTCGGGGCGGCGGAAAATGACGGCGCAGTCGAAGGGCTCGGGGACGTCGAGGAGGCTGGGCCAGGCCTTTTCGCCGAGGACCTCGGTTTCGTTGGGATTGACGGGGATGATGCGGTAGCCGGAGCGCTGGAGGAAGCGCGAGACGCCGTGGCTGGCGCGGCGGGGATCGGAAGACAGGCCGACGACGGCGAGCGTGCGGCAGGTGCGGAGGATTTCGAGTTCAACGTCCATGGCGGGCGCTTCCGTTGCGGGGGCGTTTCCGCGCCGCTTCCGCTTTGGGCGGGGCGTCCATGCCGGCGGCGCGGCGGAGGCGGCGGACTTCGTCCTCCGTGAGAAGGCGCCAGGCGCCGGGCGGGAGGCTGCCGAGCTCGAGCGGACCGATGCGGACGCGGCGGAGTTTTTCGACGAGGCGGCCGAGGTTTTTGAACATCAGCCGGATCTGCTGCTGTCGGCCTTCGGTGAGGCGGACTTCGTACCAGGGATTGGCGGCGTCCTTGAGAAGCCGGATGCCGGCCGGGGCGGTGCGGCGGCCGTGGAGGCTGATGCCGGAGCGGAACTGCGCGATCTGCTCTTCCGAAAGGCGGCCGTTGACCTTGACGTGATAGACCTTCTCGACGTGGCCGGCGGGGGAGAGGATGCGGTTGGCGAGCTCGCCGTCGTTGGTGAGCAGAAGGAGCCCTTCGCTGTGATAATCGAGGCGGCCGACGGGGAAGACGCGCTCGCGGAGCCCCTTGAGCAGATGTTTGACGGTGGTGCGGCCCTGGGGGTCGCTGAGGGTAGTGACGACCTCGCGGGGCTTGTTCATGGCGACGTAGATGTGGCGGCGGGGGAGGCGGACGGGCGAGCCGTCGACGCGGATGTCGTCGGTTTCGGGGTCGGCTTTGGATCCGAGTTCGGTGATGGTTTCGCCGTTGACCGAGACGCGGCCTTCGAGGATCAGCTCTTCGGCCTTGCGCCGGCTGGCGATGCCGGCGTGGGCGAGGATTTTCTGGAGGCGTTCCTCAGCCATTCGGGTTCTCGGGCTCGGGCTGTCCGCCGGCGGGCGCGGAGGCTTCGGGAGCGGACTCAGGGGCATCGCCAGGCTGAACTCCGGCAGGGGCGTCGAGCGGCTGGACGGGTGCGGGATCTGCCGGGGAGGTTTCCGCCGGCTCCGGGTTTTCCGATGAAGCGGCGGAGTCCGTTTCCGGGGAGGGTTCGAACTCTTCGTCGGCCATGGACTGGCGGCGGATTTCTTCGAACTCCTTCAGGCTGGGCAGCTCGCTGAGGTCCTTGAGGCCGAACTGGGTGAGGAACTCGCGGGTGGTCTTGTAGAGGATGGGCCGGCCGACGACGTTCTTGCGTCCGGCGGTGGTGACGAGCTTTCGGTCGATGAGGGTCTTGATGACGCCGGCGCCCTGGACGCCGCGGATCTCGAGGATCTCGGGCATGGTGATGGGCTGCTTGTAGGCAATGACGGCGAGGGTTTCGAGGGCGGCCTGGGAGAGTTTGAGGGGCTGTTTGAGGTTGCGGACGAAGTTGCGGATGACCTCGTGGTGCTCGGGCTTGGTGGCCATCTGGTAGCCGCCGGCGACCTCGCGGATGAAGATGCCGCGGTCCGGGCGGGCGGTGTCTTCGGCCAGCTCGCGGAGGAGGGGTTCGACTTCCTCAAGGGGCCTGCCGAGCGCCTGGGCGATCTGGGAGGCGGGCATCGGCTCGTTGAGGACGTAGACGACGGCCTCGAGGACGGCCTTGAGGCGCGCTCTTTCGGCGTCTTCGGCGCCGGCGGGCTGATCGGCGGCGCCGAGCAGCTCGTCGGCGGTGAGGGCTTCCGCCTCCGTGGCCGGTGCGGGCGGGGGCGCCTCCGGAGATGCGACTGCGTCCGCGGAGACGGGAGCGGCGTCCGGCTCCGATCCGGTTTCAGGAGGACGTACGGTCTCGTTTGTCTCGGGCTGCCCGGCGGCAGCCTCCTGGATTGGTTCTTCCATGCTGACTTACGCGTTGTACTCTTCTTCGATCTTGAGGACAGCGTCCGGGGTGATTTCGAGAGCGTCGAAGCCTTTGTCGCGGCGGATCTCGATT
>Ga0209381_1001117_pt1 | contig 47906 bp, 40 predicted proteins | sample DewCreD2012metaG_FD_184111 | JGI IMG/M metagenome (GOLD analysis project Ga0209381, IMG submission 184111) | Hot spring sediment bacterial and archeal communities from British Columbia, Canada, to study Microbial Dark Matter (Phase II) - Dewar... ... | reverse complement strand
ATTGGGCCGCCTCCGACGAGCTAACCCTGCCGGGCCCATTCTCGGCGGCCCAATAGGCTCATCCAACGCTACGGGCACCAGATTCATCCCGTTCCTCGCGATGTTGCACTTACAATATGAATCCGCGTTTGCTATCTTTACGTCTTGCGTTGATAATACCCCTATGTTATTTGGACACGAATGGCTTATTGTCTCACTGGATCGTCTTCAGCGTAGTGAATGGATGTCGAAATGTCTTTGAAAAATGCCCTTATAGGATTTCTTGTTATAGGCGGAGCGCTGGGACTTGTTTCCGCTCGGACGATAGGGGCCGAAGACCGGCCGCAATGGGGCGAACGGCATTCGCGGAATATGGTGTCGGGCGAGACAAATCTCCCTGTCTCTTTCGATCCGAAAACGGGCCATCACATTCTTTGGTCGGCGCCGCTGGGCGATCACGGGTATTGCAGCGCGGCCGTTGTCGCCGGCGGCAAGGTCCTGATCGGCGCCAACAACGCCCAGCCGCGCGATCCGAAACATCAGGGCGATAGGGCCGTATTGCTTTGTCTGAACGAAAAAGATGGAACCCTGTGCTGGCAACTCGTCGTGCCCCGAATCGCCGAGGACTACCACATGGACTGGCCGGAAATCGCCCTGTGCAGTCCGCCGACGGTCGAAAACGGGCAGGTCTACGTCCTCACCAATCGCTACGAGGTGGCCTGTCTCGATTTGGCCGGTCTTGCCAACGGTAACGACGGTCCCTATAAAGACGAAGGCCGGCACATGGCCCCTCAAGACCAACCGGACATGGAACCGGGTCCTACCGATGCCGATATTCTCTGGCTCTTCGACATCCCCGCCGAAATCGGCATCTACATGCACGATTCGGCTTTCTCTTCCATACTCCTCGACGGCCCTTTTCTGTATCTCAACACCTGCAACGGTGTGGACAATCCGTCGCATAAGTTTGTGCAAAAACCCGATGCGGCCAGTTTGATTGTCCTTGACAAAGCGTCGGGCAGGCTGGTGGCCAAGGAAAATGAAGGCATGGCCAGGAGGATGTTTCATGCCACATGGTCGTCGCCCGCGCTGGGTGAAGTGAACGGGCGGCGGCTTGTGTTTTTCGGCGGGCCGGACGGTCTGTGCTATGCGTTCAAGGCGCTCTCGGCCCCGGTTCCGAACGAAGTCCAAACTTTGGAACCGGTATGGAAGTTCGATTACGATCCCGACGCTCCGAAGGAAAATCTTGGGCAATATGTGAAGAATACGCGGGAAAGTCCGAGTGGGATGCTGGCTATGCCGGTTTTCCACGACAACCGGGTCTATGTGGCGGTAGGCGGCGATATCTGGTGGGGCAAGCGCCAGGCATGGCTGAAGTGCATTGACGCGACGAAACAAGGCGACGTCACGAAAACGGCGGAGCGATGGTCCTATTCGCTGCAACGCCATACCGTCTCTACGCCCGCCGTTTGCAACGGGCTGGTGTTCGCGGCCGATTGCGCGGGGATGCTGCATTGCGTGGACGCCGAAACCGGCCAGGGATATTGGACTCATAAAGTCGGACGGGAAATCTGGGGATCGCCGTTGGCCGCCGATGGCAAGGTCTACATCGGAGATCTCGGCGGGGCCTTTGCCGTCCTTGCCGCTGACAAGACGAAAAATCTTCTTGCGACGATTCAGTTCGACGACGCCATCCCCGGCACGGCCACCGCCGCGAACGGAGTGCTTTACGTCCCGACGCTGACGCGGCTTTACGCGATACAATGACCCTTTCTTTGGCGATGAATTCGGATAGGATGATGTTATGACGGCAAAAGTCCGGAAAATAGTCGAAGTCAACGACAAGATGCAGCAAGGCTACCGGTATGCGTTGACGGAGCCGGTGGGACGGAATTTCCGGCCGGATTTCACCCCTGAATTGACGCCGAAACAGATGCTCGAACTGGGCGTCTTCGGCGGCAAGTACATGACCGACTGTACGGATGAGTTCCCCAAAGAGTGGTTCAGGAAGGCCAAATTGAGTCCGGAACGGCGCGACCCTTCGCTCAACTATTTTGGCGTGGACGCCAGCCAGCCGCTATCCGTATGGCGGAAGAAGGAATGGATTCATCCCGCCGATCCACGCGGCTGGTTTCAGTGGTATTGCCGGTACTACATGGGACGGCGCATGCCGGAAGAAGACGACCGCCAGATCCGCCGTTGGAAAGCCATCGCGCGGCACGTGGCCCAACTCAAACGCCATTGCCTTCCCGGCGACTTGGACTGCCGCCGCCGTCAACGCCAGGCGTTGCTGCATTGGGCGTACGACAGCCGTCGAATCTAGTGTGGACTAGAAAGCATGCGTCTTCTTTTTCGCGGCGAGATTATGCCCGTGGATGCGGAGAGGCTTCACCCTGGATTCGGCAGTCAAGATTGGATTCTACGTGCTATCCTCTGGATGTCGTGGACCTTGTGGACGAAATGGACAAGAAAATCAATCTCCTTGCGGGTGAAGTCCACTGGGTCCACAATGTCCATCTCGTCCATGGTTTGGTCGAAAGAGCCGCGTTCAACTGCCGATTTTAGGTTCACAGTGAAAGCGATTGCGTGTGTTGAGACAGATGCGGACCAGCATCAGCATGACGGGAACTTCGATGAGCACCCCGACGACGGTCGCCAAAGCCGCCCCGCTTGAGAGTCCAAACAGCATAGTCGCGGTGGCGATGGCCACCTCGAAATGGTTGGAGGCGCCGATCATGGCGGCAGGAGCGGCGTCTTCATAACGAAGTTTGAGGACGTGCGCCAATCCATATCCCAGACCGAAGATCAGCATGGTTTGAATGAATAGGGGGATGGCGAGCCAGACAATGGTCAGGGGATTGGAGAGGATGACCTCGCCCTTGAAACTGAACAGCAACACCAGCGTGGTCAAGAGCGCGATGATGGTGATGGGCGTCAACACGTGCAGGAACTTTTCCTTGAACCACGTTTCACCCTTGGCCGCAATGAGCCATTTACGGGAGAAATAGCCAGCCACGAGGGGAAGCGCCACGTAAATGGCGATGGAAAGCAGGAGCGCCTGCCAAGGCACGGGCAGGCGGCCGACGCCGAGCAGAAATCCGCCAAGCAGACCGTACAGCACAAGCATCGTCAGCGAGTTGATGGCCACCATGACCAGCGTAAGTCCGTCGTTGCCTCGCGCGAGATATCCCCACACCAGCACCATGGCCGTGCAAGGGGCAATGCCGAGCAGGATGCAGCCGGCCAGATAACTCCGCCAGAGCGGCACCTGAAGCATCTTGACGCCGTCATGCAGCACCACCGTTCCCGCGCCGTGCGACGCGCCGGCCGGCAAGTCAAGTCCGAACGGCATTTTGACAAGATCCACGGCGTCCGATCCGATGAAACCGCGAAACAGAAATCCAAGAAATAACAGGGCGATGCCATACATGGTAAAAGGTTTGACGCACCAGTTCACAAACAAGGTAAGCAACACGGGCTTGCCGCTTTTGCCGGCCTTGATGACGGAGGCAAAATCAATCTTCACCATGATGGGATACATCATGAAGAAAAGACATATCGCGATGGGAATGGATACCACCGGGGCGCCATTGACAAAGACCGCCATGCCATCCAGCGTCTTGGCCAATCCCGGGGCAATCTTACCAAGTATGATTCCGCCCGCAATGCAGAGCGCCACCCAGAGTGTCAGATAGCGCTCGAATACATTCGTCAGTTTCCGTTCCTCGTTGGGGCTGTTTTCGGCGACCATGGTTATCCCTTTCCTTGTCTTGGGGAGGCGTCACGCTTTTCGCGCGGAGACCTCGATGCTTGTAACAAATTCACCCATCGTAGTTCCGGCCGGAAGGCTTTCCGCAATCTTCCGGAACAACGGATCATTCCAATCGGTCATTGCGTCTATGTAACCTTGTTTTTCAATCAGCTCGATATCCACAAGGCCGGCTTCTTTGGCCATCCGTTCCGTTTCGCTGGCCAGGACCGCGCCGGCGACGCATCCCACCAACGCTTCCACCATTGAAGCAACAGTGGGCGGAAGCGGTCGAAGCAGCGCAATATCGGAAACGGCCACACGGCCGCCGGGCTTGAGCACGCGGGCCATTTCCCGCCAGACCTGCGGTTTATCCGGCGATAGATTGATGACGCAATTCGAGATGATGACATCCACACTGTTGTCCGCAACAGGCAAGTGCTCGATTTCGCCCAATCTGAACTCCACGTTATCCAAGCCCGCTTTCTGTTTGAATGTAACCGCGTTCTTGCGGGCCTTGGTTAGCATATCGGGCGTCATGTCTATGCCAATTGCCCGGCCTTCCGGGCCTACTTTGCGTGCGGCAATGAACACATCGAATCCGCCGCCACTGCCCAAGTCCACTACGACCTCGCCCGGCTTCAGTTCGGCTATTGCGGTCGGATTCCCACAGGAAAGGCCCATATTCGCGCCGTCAGGCAGTGCGGCGAGTTCCGCTTCGTCATAGCCCACCCCCGTTGCCACCGCATGCGCGTTTCCGCTGCCGCAGCACGATTTGGCGGGACCGCAACAGGAACCGCCCTGGCGCGCAATGGCGCTGTAGCCTTCGCGTACTTTCTGTCGCACCGATTCCGGATTTGTTGTTTCCGATGTCATACATCATCTCCTTTCGGAAAATCCGTCTCCTGCGAAGTGGCCTTGCGACCGTTCACAATCGCGCCATCTACCAGACGTAGAGTTCTTTGCGCCGTTCCCGCCGCCCGCATGTCATGCGTAACCATGACTATCGTGCGTCCCTCTTTGTTAACCTCTTGAAGGAAGTCCAATATCGCCTGAGAGGTCTCGGGGTCGAGGTTGCCCGTAGGCTCATCCGCGAGAATGATCGGGGGATCATTGGCCAGCATACGCGCCAGCGCCACGCGCTGTTGTTGTCCTACGCTGAGTTCCGACGGTTTGTGGTCGAGCCGGTCGCCAAGGCCCACCCGTTCCAGGAGGGCCGTAGCGCGTTCTTTTTGTTCTTTGTCCGACAGTTTGGCCAGGAAGAGCGGGATTTGGACGTTTTCGAGCGCGGTGAGGTAGGGAACAAGGTTAAACGTCTGAAAGACGAACCCGATCTTTTCCCGCCTTACCGCGGCCCGGTGCTCGGAGTTCAGATCATATAGGGATTGTCCATCCACGAGGACACTCCCCGATGCGGGCGACAGCATGCCGCCGAACATCAGTAGAAATGTGCTCTTGCCGCTTCCGCTTGGCCCCACGATGGAAACAAAATCTCCCTTGGGAATTTCGAGCGTTACGTCGTTCAATGCCGTTATCGTTTTTCCGCGATGCCGGTAACTCTTGCTGACGGACTGCATATTGAGCATGGGCTATATCTCCTGAAGTGCGGTAGCGGGGTCGAGGCGCGCCGCCTGGCGTGCGGGAAAATAACTGGACATGAGCGAAATAGCTACAGCCACGCCAAGCGCCCACAGTGCCAGGCTTGGCATTGGAAGGACAATCACCCCGGCGATTCGCGGGCCGAATATCACGGCAATGGCCGTGCCCAGGACATAACCGGCAACTCCGCCCGCAAGCCCAAGCAAAAGCGCTTTGAGCAAGAACATCTTGAGCACCACGCCGGAACCGGCGCCGAGCGCCATGAGCGTGCCGATCTCCTTGCGCCGCTCGAACACGTTCGAATACATGTAGTTCGCGATGCTGGCTCCGCCGACGAGCACGATGATCGCCAGAAAAAGCAGCGATAACCGCGCCATCATCTTGTTGGTCTTGATCTGCGTGTCTACAATCTGGGTGATGGTAACCACTTTGGCTTCAGGCAGAAGGGTGTTAATCTTTTGAACCAACCCCTTGGATATTTGATCGCAACACCCAAGGATTTCGATGGCATTGAGCACGGGGCCTTTTCCGGCGAGCTGCTGTACGGTGTGAAGATGCGCGAAGATTCGAGAATCATCCACGGTGCCGGTTGCGGGCAAGACGGCGGTAACCGCGAAGGGCTTGTTGAGCAGTGTCAGCGTATCCCCTTCCTTGATTCCCAGCGCGGCACCGACGTCCGCGCCGACAAGGGCTTGATTTTCTTCAAGCGTGCTGATAACTCTCTTGCGGACGAGCGTTTCTTTCGGTGGCTCCGCAGTGGCCCCCGGGGCATCCACTGTGCCGCAATTCTGCGGACGCGAGAAAATACCGGCGCCCTGCCAGGCGGCCTTGGCCTGGAACTCATTCGTCGGCAGAATCCCGGTCAGCGTAAACCGTTTGCCACTCAGTTCCACGGGAAGGGACAGCTTTGGCGAAAGGTTATCCAGTCCCTGTAGATCCGACGCGGCAAGACGCGTTACGTATTCCTCGGGAAATTCCTCACCTTGCATGTCCGCGCCATAGTAATCCTGAAGCGAAGCGGATTTTGGCAGGATAAGGATGTTGGCGCCCAGCGCATCCAGTTCTTTCGCAACGGCCTTTTCCGAGTAGAACGTGATGTTCTTCACGGCAACAATCACGCTTATCCCGAGCAGGATGGCCACAAAACTCGTGGCCAGCTGGTTCTTTCGTTCAAAGACTTCTCGACAAACAAAGGTCTTAAGTCTCATTCTTGGGTGCTCCTTCTTTCCCTGTTCGTTATCGTCTTGGGCCACAGCCACCGGGACTGCAGCTGCCTCCACCACAGCCGCCGGACGAAGCGGCCGTCAAGGCTGCGACAAGCGCATCCTTGCTGGTCGCACCGTTGACTTTTGAAACCAACGCATCCGGCGGTGCTAGGAATGCCGTGGTGGCTTCAGTTGCCTTCGGGTCAATCTTGAGCTTGGTCAAGAAGCTCTGTTCGGCGTCAGCGGCGGGATCAATCTTCACCACTTCGGTAAACTGCGCGAACCGCGTGTCCGCCTTAAACTCGTTTACCCCCTTCATGGCGACATCGTTGGATTTCGTCGTGGCGTTCTGAACGCAGACAAAAACAAGCTTGCGTTCCTGCAAAGCTTTCATGCACTGCTGTTCCGATTCGCTGGCGATAGAGTCTTGCAGTTGCGGGTCTTTCAGCTTTTCCCCGAAATATGCGCCCGTGATGGCTCCATTGGGTGCAAAGGCCAACACAATGGGCATCGGGGCTCTGGCCAACTGGAATTTCTCGACCGTGTCTTTTTCCGCCGGGTCGTCGCGCTTGATGAAAGCCAAGTCGGCCTTATCGCCGAGCTTCGTTGCGGCGGCTTCGAGAACGCGCTTAGCCGCCGCGGTTTCCTCGTTGTCGTTTTCCGAAACGAAGAGGAACAGATGCTTCTTGTCGTCCGCAGCTTTCTTGAGCGCGGCTTGGCCGACGCTCTCAGACGGTGTGCTTGCCGGAGTCGATGCCAGCGCTGCCGGCGTCACAGTGACAGGGGTGTCGGCTGCGGACGAAGTTCGCGCAGGTTGACTGGTCGCCGCCACCGCTTCGCTACGATTACAGCCGGCCGTTGCAAAGCAGATAACACCGACGATCACCAGCGCGACCAACACAACTACTGCCACTGCAATCTTCTTCATCTCATTCTCTCCTCGTAATCCATGTTCAAGGGTTTCAGGACGTGCCCGAAGGACCTGCCCGTCAGCCGCAAAGATTCGGTTTGTAGCGCGTACACAAAGCCTTGATGTCCATCTTTATCACGGCCTTTAACCGCTTGGCGTCTTCAGAAACAACGGGCGATTCGACCAATGCCGCCTGCGTCCATTTCAGCGCGTCTTGAACCAGAACGGACGCCCTTTCGCCCGACAGACGGTAGTAGTGCCATTTCCCATTCTTTCTGCGTTCGACAAGGCCCGCCTGTACGAGAATCGCCATGTGTTTGGAAACCGTCGAAGGAGCCAGCCCAAGCATCTCGATAATCTGGCATACGCAGAGTTCGCCGCCCCGCAGAAACATGAGGACCCGCACCCGCGATTCATCCGCGAGCGCTTTGGTTATGTTGAGAAAATCGCGCATGGTCAATACCTCAGTTCGCCATTTATCGAAGTATACGCCTGCAACGGCGCATTGTCAAGCAGTAATGTGTGGGCGCACTCGCCAGTGCCACAAGGTCATTTCGCAGGCAGAGACTCAGGCAGACTCTCAACAAACTGCCGTATCTCATCGCGTACCCGACGATAGACGTTCAGCCCGTCGTCTTCGGTCGCAGCGTCCTTGGCCAGCGCGGGCGGATCATCAAAACCGACGTGAACGACTTTTGTCTTGCCGGGGAAGAACGGGCAGTTTTCATTCGCATGGCCGCAGACGGTCACGACGTAATCGAATGGGATGTCCATGACTTCCTTGACGTGTTTTGAACGATGGTTTGAGATATCAACGCCGGCCTCGGCCATAACCTTTACAGCCAATGGATTGAGACCATGCGTCTCAATACCTGCCGAATATGCCTCGATTACGCCGGATTTGAGATGCCGCGCCCAGCCTTCGGCCATCTGGCTGCGACACGAATTGCCCGTACACAGGAAGAGAATACGAAGGGGCGATTCCATAAGCGTCAACCTTTCTCAATGTGAATGCTGATATCCTTGGGCAGCGCCAAACCGGCCGCCACCTGCATGGATTTGAACAGGCCGACCGGCACGGCACACCCAGCGCAGCATCCTTTAAGGCATTCACGTACAGTCGCCATAATCACGCTATTGCTGGCGGGGTTGATTTCTTCATATGCGTTGACCGGGCTTTTCGCGGCAAGAGTTTCGCCAAGCCCTCGGATCTTTTCGCAATCGGAGGTTAAATCAAAGGTCACAAACATGCCATCTTCGCTGGACGTGTTGATTTCCGTATGGAATCCACATATGCCCGCGTCAATCTCCGTTCTTACCGGCATCATTTCACTCCATTCTTCGTCAGGGCGCGGTGTAGATCATCCAAATGCCGCCCAACAATACCAGCACGCCGCAGATCTTCTTTACAATACTCGTCCCGCGAGAATTCTCGTTCCAATTCATAAATCGCTGGACAAGCTCCGTCGAAGTTCCCGCGGCGACAATCACGGAACAATGTCCAATACCGTACGCAAGCAGCAACGCCGCACCATAGAATGGATTTGTGGCGGCCAGCTTGAATGTCACGCCAAGCATGGGCGCCATGTAGGCGAACGTGCATGGCCCCAAGGCCACGCCGAAGACCAGCCCCAGGATAAGGGCGGCCAGCAGCCCTTTGCGTTTCATGCCGACTTGACCGGGTCCCGACCACGGCATGGGAATCACGTCGAGAAGGTGCAGGCCCACTACAAAGAAGATCGCGGCCACGAAGTAGTTGCCATAACGGCCCACATCGCCCATCATGCGTCCGGCCGCCGCCGTAATCGCGCCGATTAGTCCGATGGTCACCAGGATGCCGGAGGCAAAGAGCAAAGAAATCACGAAGGCGCGTTTGGTGGAGATACGGCCTTGTTCATCAATGAATCCCACGATCAAGGGGATGCTGGCCAGGTGGCAGGGACTCAGGATGATGCTCAGAATGCCCCACACGACGGCCGCGACGATTGCGATGGCGGGCGATCCCTCGACCGCATGTGTTAACGATGTAAAAAGCGCCTGCATATTTGTCTGGCTCCCGTTTCCACTGTCGTGTCTCTCGAAGGACACCACGCGGGCATTCGTTCCGAGTTCACAAGCACATCTCGGTATGCGCGAAATGTCATAGACCGTATAGAAGGCCGAGCCACCGATGACACACACCAAGGCCACGATAAGGGCGGCCTTCTTCACGACTATGCGTTGGGGCACAGGCTCTCCGAAAAGAAGCTCGTTATCCGCGGCAGATTCATCAGATGACGCCGAGTCCGAATCGCTCACGGTGGTTGTTCTCCGTACCTCGGCCGCTCTCGGCATTGGCTCTTGTCTCGTGTTGTTTTACTTGGCATTTATCACCGCCGTAAACATGGTTTCAGAATGAATACGTCGTCTGCACGAAGCACCAGTCCGCGTCGGGGCTTGGTCCCGTTTCTTCAATGTACTTTCCCGGCCAGAAGTGGGCATAGCCCGCCTGCAGTTCCAGGTGCTTGCTGTGCTTGTAGGTCACAATGAAATTGATCTCCTGGCCGAGGTCCGCATCGGGCTCCGGGACGGGGTGATCTTCGCTCTTCTGGTAACGCCGGATGGCTTGTCCCGTAAAGTAGTACCATGCGTCCTTGGTCTCGTCAAGTCGGTACAGATGGTGGTCCAATGCAAGTTTCAATTTCTTCGTAGGCTGGCAACTGAAAGAGGCTTGGTAATCTTCCAAATTCACCCATCCCACGAGGTTTATCCAGCCGTAGAACGCATCCACGGCGCCAAAGGCCCCGTCAAAGGTTTCATAACGATGGTCGTCCGGCGTGGGGTCGCCGCTTCCGTAGCTGAACTCGATCCCCAGGCGGGGTTTCCAACTCGCGTCAAACGTGTAACCAAGTCGGGCATTGAGCCCCCACGCGTCGACCTCCTCATCCGTGATTTTGACTTCCACGCTATCTTGGGTTCTCTTGTAGGTGGTGAGCTTGCGGTCACCGATGGTATAGGCCAGAGTTCCGCGCCAGTCCCATCGTTTTCCGATCTTGCCATCCATGTAAAAACCCAAGGTATCTGTGTCCAGGTCCAGGAGGTCTCCCTGCGCGTTGATGGTTCTATCCGGATCCGAGTGTTTGCCGATCCAGAACAGGTCAAACTTGAACGGGAGGTTCTTGATCATCGCGTAGGAGGCATAGACATCCAGCCAAGGGTCTCGTTTGTCCGGCGCGTGGGGATCGTAGCGAACGCGGTTGGCCAAAATGAGATGGGTTTCCATGAAGGGGAAATCCGCAATGGCCTTGACGGCATCCCAGGTATACCGTCCCGTGTTGCCCCACTCGCCGGGGGCCCAAATACGGGTGTCTGCGTAAGAGATGGCCTGGCGGCCGACTTTCAGTCCAAATGGAGACCCGCCGATGTGCAGCCATTCCGCGTATGCTTGCCGGACATTCAATAGGTTGGTGTACGGGCTGCTCCCTGTAAAGTCCTTCTCCGTAAAATCGGAATCGAATACATCGTTATTCTGGAACTGCATGAACAGATGCGCGGTCTCGCCGAGGTGCAGTTTGAGATCCAGCCGTTCCCGGTGCAGGAGGAAGCCGTCTTCCGCATAGGTGGGCTTGCGGTCATCCGCATAACGCTGGATGTCGAAGTTGTGTTCATACTCGTACCGCAAGCGGAGGTTCGCGCCCAGATCCAGGCGGAACGGTCCAACGGGGATATCCTTCACAACGTCGCTCCAATGCGGTTTCTCATCCGTTTTGTCTTCGGCATCCAGCAATTCGGCGGCCAATACGCTTGCGCTTGTCAGCGCCAGTGTAAAACCTGTAACTTCCAACACAATCCAGCATCCAACAGTCACCCTAAGCCACCCGAAACTCATATCACTCTTGATTTCTCTTCACGGCCTCTTAATCCAACTTGCTGATCATACCCGATTCCGCAGGATGTTCATCCGCCAGTTCCTTGTTGCTTATCTGGCCGTGAACCCATGACCAGGCGCCCGGAAACCGTCCGGGACGCAGGTGGACGTTGTACAGGTGCCACACGGCGATCGCCAGGAATGCAAGCACCGCCTCGTGGGCATGGGCCTCTTTGAAAGCATCGAATGCAGCGGGCGTCAGGCCGGGAAACACGGCCAATACCAGACGGGGGAACCACATCGCAAGTCCGGAACCAATCATGATGACGCATCCCCAGAACACGGCCCAGTAATCGAATTTCTCGAAGTACGTGAAACGTCCAAAGTTCGGCGGCGCCGCCGAGGCGCCGAAGAAATACCGGAGGTTCTGGCCGAGGTGGACAAAGTCGGTCCAGCGCGGCAGCATGAGCACAAAGTCGCGGCGGCCGTCTTCGTGGAGCAGCGAATAGGCGAGGTGATATACGGCGGCTAGAATCAGAAGAGATCCGCCTATCCGGTGTATCACACGCCAGAAGTCAACTCCGCCCAAAGCGCCCGTCAGGGTCAAGGCCCACGCCGCGCCCGGGTAGCGAAGCCCAAACAGGAATATTCCGGACAGGAACAGCAATCCCACGGAGACCAGCAACATCAAATGCTGCGTGCGGAAGTGCAGGTTGAATCGTTCGACCCAAACCGTCGAGGCGGCATTCTCGCGGCGGCGGCCGGTTCGGAAGCGGGTGACCGCATCCAGCAGAACGTGTCCAACAAGAAGAACCATCACCACTATCGTGAGCCACTTGAAGAATGAGGCGACCTGGCCCACAAAACCGGTGTAGCGAGGCGGCGTTCCGTCGTACTGCAGAACAGCCGCTTGGGACACGAAAACCGGTTGCCCTTTATCATCGAATGGATGGTCAAGCACAGCACTCTGGAACATTGGGGAATTGGACGCATGGCAATCCTTGCAGCCGTTTGTTCCCAGCGCCGCCCGTGCCGGCGATACGTCGTGCGAGAATTTGTGCACGGAAGCGTAGGCCGTAGCCTCATGTATTTCACGCGGCAAGTCGCGTGATTCCGCCGAAGAGTAATAGGCTTTACTGTCCGAAACCCACACCAGCCGCCGTCCTTCCATGGGGAAGGCCGTCGCGGCAAGGTACGCCTTGGAAGCGGCCAGGAGTGCGTCAATTTCCTCGGACCGGTTTACTTCGATCACGCCGTCGCCGTTATCGTCGGTAATCCGGGCCAACTCAGGATACTTGTTCGCCGGATCCGCCCGGTGCTGCGTCCACATTTGAAAGAAGTCCTTCATGAAGAGTTGATTCAGTCCGGGCTTGCCTTGTTCCTCAAAGCCCACCCAGGCGCTATGAACGCGGTTGGCCGGGTAGATCTTGTCCTTATAGCGAATGAGCGTCGGCCGGGTAACGTCGGTAGGTTGGTCCTTGTTCGTAAAGAGATCGAGTTCGCCGTAGTGGTTCCAGTAGTTCATCTCCTGGTCGTAGAAAGCCCAGATATGCTTGGGCGGTGGATTGATCCGGGGCGCGGGGGTATAGATATCGCTGGCCTGAACCAACGCGCTCTTTACCGCCCGCGTGGGGATATGACAGGTCTGGCACGCGATCTTCTGTAAATGCAGCGGAGGAAGCCAATCATGCTTCGCGATCGGCGCATTGTGCCACCCCTCCAGATGGCAGCTCTCGCAGGATCGCACCGTGTTGTCCAAGTCATTGCGCACGTTCCCGGAGGGGTCATCGCCTTTTCCAAACTGGTGGACCTCCCATCCTTGGATTCGCGGATCAGCGGCCTTGCTGCCTGCCGCGTGGCAATCCACGCAACGCAGCCCGGCTTTCATGTGAACATCCGTTCTGGCGCTGAACGAAGCGCCCCGTTTCTTCCAACCGGGCTTGGCGTGGCAATTGAGACAGGTTTCGTTTCGCGGCTCCGGCGCCATGTGCACCAACACGTTGCCGTCCGCATCGAACCGGCTCTTGTCGTATGCGACCACGGGTTGCTCGCCTGCCGCCACTTTGCCCGTTACGGCCCCGAAGCCTGCTCCGACGGTCGCCGCCCAGCGAAAATTCAACTTGGCCAGTTCATCGTTACGCTTCTTGTAGTCGTACTCCGGCATGTGGCAAAGCAGACAATCCGCCTCAATGACGCCCGTTTCCGACCAGCGCGCTTTGTAATAGTCCCCATCCAGATTGTTTTCGCCGCCCGGAGTCAAACCCGACGCCGGATCGCGCATCCACTCGTCATATCGCTTGCCGTCGCGGTCGAATTCGAGGGGGCCGCCTCCCGGATGGCAGTTGCCGCACGTCGCCGTCACAAAATCGAAGGAAGTCATGTCTATCAAGCGTGCGTCCGAATTGCTCTTCGGCGCGAGTTGCCGATACAAAGGCGCCGGAGAACACCACGTGCCCCCATAATTCCCTGGCGACGTCACCCAGTTGTACCGGGCCGCGAAGGTTTCGGGCAGCGACTCGCCTTTTCCCTGCATGAAGTGATAACCTTCGGTGATCTTCCCATAATCATGACATCCGCTCGTGCCGCACGTCTGTTTTGGAGAGTAGGGCACCGTGTCGTTTACGCCATGAACCGGGTCTATCGGGTTTCCCGCTTCGTCCCGAAGAGGAAAGGGCGGACACACTCCCAGCGGACTCGGTCGAATACTTGCCGCTTCGCTGTTCAGATCGTTTGCATAGGCGCCGCCGGTCGCCGCCAAAACGCCCAAGATCAATGCAAGAAGAATCCACGTCGGTGTGCTTGTCTTCATATGCGCCGCCTCCTTCTTTATATCGTCGGACCAAATGTAACCGGTCACAGCGCCACGCCGAGTTCCTTCCACTTTGCCAAGATGTCCTCTTTGGAGAAGAACCCTTCATGCCGAAAGCGCTCCTGGCCGGAAGCATCGTAGAAAACTTGCGTGGGGATCAATTTGATGTTGTACTTCTTGGCCTCATCCGGGTTTTCCCAGACGTCAATGAAGACGACGTCAAATTTGCCTGCATGGGTCTTCTTCAGTTCTTCGAGAATGGGGGCCATCATCTTGCAGGGGATACATTTCGTCGCGCCCAAATCCACCAGGCGCGGAAGCGCGGCCTTGGTTTCCGTGGCGGCGGACTGCCGTGCGACTTCGGATGCGGGCTTCGCCTCAACGGCTTTGTTGCCGGCTACAACGCTTTCCTGCGTAGCGGTAGTGGGATTCTGGTTCTTCACGTAGACCGTTGCGCCCACCGCCAAGGCGAGAATGGCGACGATGGCTACCTTTATTCCCAATCCGGACAGGACTCCGGAAGCCTTGGGCTTGGATTCCGTGTTTTCCATGTTCTTTCTCCTTGAATTCCATTCCAAAACAACAATCACGCCAACGACGGCCGCCATGTAGATGAATGTCAACCACTGATTGGAGCCTTGACTGCATTCACACATCGAACAACCTTTCCCGGGTCCGTTGCGCCAGACCCTTGATGTTGTCGCGCTTTCCGAGAGGTTGTGAATGAATGACGAAACACGTGGCGCAGACTGTCGAGTCTGCGCAAGAAGGGTGTTTTCCCGGTGGATCCGCGCAGACTCGACAGTCTGCGCCACGCTGCGCGGCTATTTTTTACAAATGCCGAGTGTACGCGCGGATTTCGTCCCGTACGTACCGGATGAACTCGGCGTCGTTGTTCAACAGGTCCCATACTTTCTCCAGGTTCTTCCATCTCGTTTCCTTGCCTTCGCGCCATTCGGAAACGATGATGGATTGAAATGGAAGCCGATAGTCGTCTTCGAAGTGTTTATTTTCCGGCTCGTCAATATTGACGGAGCGCCACTGCATGCCTCCCGATGCCAGTTCGCTCGCGAATGCCTCTTCCACGGCCCTCTTCGCGAGGAACTCGATCTTCTCGCAAGAGGGACATCGCATGGTGCGATGGAAATAGCACACTTGGATGACGGGAGTATGGGTGTCTATGCGGCCCTGTCTTGCCGCGTCCTTGGCCCCAAGGGCGTCAACCGTCGAAGGTGCGTCCGGGCTGGCAGGCGATTTCATGCCGAACGCGACCGCGCCCGATATGGCCAGAAGGACAGCCAGAACGCCGATTCCTGCAATAATCATCGTGCGACGATTACCGTTTGTCTGTCCCGTCTCTGTCACATTCGGTCTCCGCAGGCATGTCGCCTCTCTGTCGTCGTGTCCATCCTGCTGAATTCAAAACGCTATGCACGACGCGTCACATACGGATTGGTTTGTGCGAGCGGTCGCACCTTGTGTTCATTGGCTGGAAATCATGCTCCAATCAGCGCCGCCAGTTCGGCGATCCGGCGTCCGAGATTCTTGGCGGTGTCTTTTCCAAAATCGTCGCCCTCGATGGAATCGTTCTGGCTCACAAACGTTGCGCCGACTCTGGCGGAAGGTTGTCCGTCGCCGACAATGACCATGTCCTGGCACATCAGGGCCGTCTGAATCGAGCGAATGGTCAGTTCCTGTCCGCCGTTGCGCGCGCTGCCCACGGCGACGACACCGGCGACTTTGTTGCGCAGTTTGAATCCGTCCTTGCGGAATGCGAAACAACGATCCAGAAACGCCTTGCAGAGCGCGCTCATGTTTCCGAAGTAGACCGGCGATCCGACGATGATTCCGGCCACGGCGGGATCGCCGAGCTTCTCGACCAGCTTCGGGAAATCATCCTTTTCACCCTCGCGAAGCGGTTGGCCCGCCGCTACCTGCGCCGGAATACTGAAATCCGCCAGCTCGATTAGTTCCGTGGCAAGACCCGGCTCCTGCTCCTCGGCGGCCTTGAGACACAACGCAACGGCCGCCGCGGTCGTCTTGCCCTTGCGAGGGCTGCAACTGATTCCGATGATCTTTCTTTGGGGTGAGGCGTCCTGGGCGGAGGACTCTCTGCCAATGGCGCCGGCCACGATGGCGGCGCCCGCGGCGCCGATCAATTCCCTGCGTCCAATCTTGGATGACATGGTCGTTTCCTCCTCAATCGTTGAGAGTCGCTTGGGGACTCGGCTTATGCAATGCACTGATCGCCCAACAGCTTCATTCCGATATCGGATACTTTGGCAATGTTTTCTTCCAAAGGCGGGGTCTTTCCTTTCTCCATTCCCAGATCCGCGAGTTGGATGTGCTGGAAATCCGAGAACCCGGCCTCCTTCAGACACTTCTCCGCACAATTGATCGGGCATCCGTCAATCGCCAGCACCGCGCTGGCGGCCTTCGTCGTCTCAATGATGCCGCTCACGCGCCCGCCGATGCCGGCCAGACAATACATCTTGCCCGCGCCTTCCCGGGAAAGTTTGCGGGCGGCTTGGTCGGCGACCGCTCCCACATCCGCCGCGCCCGAACACGCAAAGATGAGTTTTGGCGCCGCCGCACAGGCACACGCATTTCCAGCGGTATCGCTCATGACACAATCTCCTTGTTTGGATTCGCTCCGCTCCGAACTCTTGTCAACCGACTTCTACTCCGGCAATGCTTGAGTTCTGCCGTGATGGGCAGACAGCCGGCAATGTTCACTTCTCCTTTGCATGGCTGCACAGGCGCCAAGTATCGGGAATCCCGATTTTCCGGCCTGCCTGGGCGGCCGGCGCCGCCCAGGCAAGCCGTCTGTCAATTGTTTCATCCGCGATGCGGATGGCGGCCTATAGCCTCTTCGCTCTTTGCCGCCCATGCACCGGCTTGGGCACATTCCGAATCACTGAACGGGTATATGACCCGCCGGCAGCGTAAACAAGTCTTGCCCATGGCACTGGTTGCAGTCGGTTTTCGCGTTCACGAAATGACCGGCGCTATAATTCGTGCCTGTCGTGTGGCATGTGCTACACGAGGATGCAGCGGCCGGCAATGGATAAGCGGCAGCAAAGGTCCCATCGAACTGGGCATTCATAAGTTCAACGGTCTTGGCGGCAACATCGCCCGTCAGCCGGGCACAGCGTTCTCGCCGCTCAGGGGATCCGCCGGCGTATCCGGTCGCAAGGCACCACTTGGTTACCGACACATGGCACAGTTCGCTGTCCGACACGCTGGAAACGAGGGGCGCGTCAACTGTGTAGTTGTCGCCGGCTAAAAACTCATGATTCTGGGCGTAATAGTTGCTTGTTTCGGAAGGAAACTGTTCTGCTCCATACCAACTCAGCAGTTCCGTGATGAGTTTCGCGGCGGTTGGTTTGGGAAAAACGAGACTGATGGCCGCCGCCGCGCCATTCAACGAACCGCACAGGGATCCAAACCCGCTAACACCCCCTGCGCCAAACAACATCATGTCGCAGGGAACTTTGTCATAGGGATCTCCGATGGCCTCCTCCAATGCCTTCACAATCGCGGTGAATACGCCCGCGCAACAATCTTTACCGGAGTGAAACCAATAGTGCCCCAGTTTCCGCATCGTCTCGACATCCAACTTAGCATAAGGCCACGGCAAATTGGGAATTACATACGGTTGCTCTCCTTCTCCTTCTCCTTCTCCTTCTCCCTCTCCTTCGCCGGTCGGGATTGTCGGGCAACCCGTTGCCGCGCCCAATAGCCCTGCAAACAAGCCCACCTGACCCGTCCGCAACAAGAAATTCCTGCGATCTTCGACTTCCATTCTTCATTCCTCCATTATGCTTCCGACTTTATTTTCCTGACGACACACACTGCCGCCAACAAAAGGCATTAAGAACGTGGGATTTCTTGCGACGCCGAGGTTGTCCTTACAGGCTGTCGCATGGTTGTTGACATATTTTCCTTGATTTTACCTGCTTGGTTCGTCATGATTCAATCTCTGACAAACCGGTTCTTCGTTTCTTTGTTCGCAACTTCTGCGGACGACGCGTAGAAGTTAAAGAAATTATTCCCTTGACTGAGACATTGCGGCTGGGCCGCCTTAGGCCAGTAGTTTCTTGATATCCGCCACATCCGGCACTTTGCCGACGACCTTCACTTGGCCGTCCACGGCAAGCGCCGGGGTCATCATGACGCCAAAACCCATGATGGCGTTGATGTCCGTAACCTTCTCCATCTCGTATTCGATGCCCAGTTCCTTGGCGGCGGCTTCGGTGTTCTCCGCCAGCTTCTTGCACTTGGGGCATCCCGTTCCAAGAATCTGAATTCTCATTCTGCTCTCTCCTTTAGTTCAGTTCTGCGCGACATTATAACGTAGAGACATGGCATCAGAAATAACGCGACGAGCATCTCCATGAGCAGGCCGCCAATGGCGCCCGCGGCCATGGGCTGAAGCATGTCGCCGCCTTCCTCGACGGCCAGTGCGAGCGGGATAAAACCGACCAGAATGGCAATTGTCGTCATGACGCGGGGGCGCAGTCGAATCTGGGCGGCCTTCAATACAGACTCGCTGGCGGACAGACGTTCCGTTTGACGCAATTCGTTGGCGAAGGTCAGCAGCAGCACGCCGTCATTGACCGTTGCCGCCACAATGACAAGCACTCCGATGATGACGGTTGCGCCAAGCGGCAATCCGCTCAACAACATGATGAAGACCAAGCCGCTCAGACAAAATGGCACGCTTCCCAGGATGAGCGCGGGCAATCTCAGGCTGTTGAATTGAACGGCCAGCACAATGAACGAGAAGAAGATCGCGAAAGCCAATATGGCCAATACGGTCTGTTGCATCTCGGCCATCATCTGCGCTTGGCCGCCAAAGGAGAAATCATAGCCAATGGGGCGTTCCTGCTTTTCAAGGGCGGCTTTGAGTTCCGCCAAGGCCTGGCCGACGCTCACGCCGGAGGCATCCCCGCGCACGATCACTTCCTTGACCTGATCCTCGCGCACAATCTCGACGGGACCGACCGCCTGCTCAACTTTGGCTACATCCTTCAAACGCAAATATCCGCCTTGGGCACGGTTGAGTGGAAGATCCTCGACCTCGCGGCGGCTGACGATCTTGGTTTCGGGAATCATCACGCGGATGTTGTAATATTCGTCGCCGTCGCGATAGCGCGTGGCAATGGCTCCAGTGATTAAGGACCGCATGGTGTCGGCGATATCGCCGATCGATACGCCCAGTTCCGCCGCGCGCGCCCGATCCACCTGCACTTGGTATTCCGGTTTGGTCATGTCCATCGAGACATAGACATTCGTGAAATGGGCCAGTTCGTTCATGGCCCCGGCGGTCCGGCGGGCAAGATCATAGAGCGTGGACATATCCTGGCCCTTTATCTTCACTTCGATGTCGGCCTCGCCCAGTTTCCGGATACCCTTGATCTTCATCTGCATCGGCATGGCCATGCCGCCAGGAACCGAAACCTTGCCGACAATGGGACGCAGGTATTCGATATACTCAATGGTGCTTAGGTTGCGGGCATGACGCGGTACGAGCTGGATGTTCAGTTCGCCTTCGTTGGCAATCTCGTAGGTGTAAAGCCCCCAGACCTTGCCCCCTGACAGAGTAAAGAGACTTTCGATTCGGTCATCGTCTCCAATGCCCTTTTCGATTTCCGCCAGGACCCGGTCGGTTTCCGCCAGGGATGCGCCGGTTGGCAGTTTCACCTTGACCATGATGCGTCCGTCGTCCATCTGGGGCAGGAATTCGCTTCCCAAGCGTCCCATCAAGAGGACGGCCAGAACGAGAACCCCAACGAATACGGGAACTACAATCCAGCGTACGCGGATAGCTTTCGCCAGCAACCAGCCATAAGCGTCGGTAACGCGTTCGAAGAAACGTTCGAAGCGGCTGCTCTGGCGCGCCTTTGCCTTCTTACCCAACACAATGGCCGTTATCATGGGCGTTACCGTGACGGCCATGATCAGGCTGATGATGACGATGCCCGCGATTACGAGTATCAACTCCCGAAACAGCAGGCTGACAAGACCCGGCACGAGCAGGAAGGGTACGAACAAGGCCAGGAAGGAAAGCGTCGCGGCGACAATGGCGGGGCCGATCTCCGTGGTGGCATCCACCACCACCACGTCGGTCGGGGCCTCGGGGTAGTCATGCCGCCTTCGCGTAATGGTCTCGATGACGACAATGGAATTGTCCACCAGGACGCCGATGGCCACCACCAGCCCGCCCAGCGAAAAGATGTTGAGCGAGAAGCCTGCCACCTTCATCAGTCCGAAGTTCAGGACAAGTGTTAACGGTAACGCCAGCGCGATGACCAGCACCTGCCGCCACGAACCGAGGAACAGCCAGACAATCAAAATGACCAGAATGGCCGCCTCGACCGCGGAACTGCGCACGCCATTAAGCGCGGCGCGGACATAATCGGCCTGATTCTCGACCATGCCTAGGCGCACGCCTCCGGGAAGACCCGGTGTAAGTTCCGCGAGGCGGCGGTTGACGGCCTCGGCCACCTCGACCGTGTTGGCGTTGGCTTGCTTGAGCACGGACAACTTTACGCAGGGATTGCCATCCAGACGCGTGATCACCCGCGCCTCCTCGTGCGAGTCCAGCACCTCGGCCACGTCCCGCACATAGACTTTCGCCTGGCCGTCGCGCGTCAGAAGAACGTTGCGAATCTCTTCGAGCGACTTGTACTCGCCCATCGTGCGGGCGATGATTTCTTTCGGGCCGACCGTAACACGACCGCCAAACTGCTCAATGTTCTCCTCGCGCAACCGTCTGAGCACATCGGCCAGGCTCAGACCGAACTTTTCCAAGGCGTTCGGGTCCAGATGGACGCGGATCTCCCGTTTGAGGCCGCCGACGATTTCGGTTCCCGCCACGCCGGCAACCGCCAGCAACTGGTCTTGGAGCCACTCGTCCACCCACGTGCGAATCTGCACCAAATCCCACTGGTCGCTGCTGATAGTCAACTGCACCACCGGAAGCTGTGAGGGGTCCGCCTTGATCATCACCGGCGGGTCCATGTCCTTGGGCAATTCGCGCGCCACGCGCGCCATGGCCGCCAGCGCATCCTGATACGCCACATCCACGTCCACGCCGTATTTGAAGTTGGCCTGCAACGTGTACATGCCCTCGATAGACGACGATTCGAGATAGTCCAAATCGTCCACCGTCGCCATCTGCCGTTCGATGGGATCGGCGATGTTCTTGTCCATCTCTTCGGGAGTAGCTCCGCGCCACCAGATATGCACCTTGATCATCGGATAGGTGATGTTCGGCAGGAAATCAACCGGAAGACGCCACAGTCCATACAGGCCCAGTACCACCAGCGCCAACACAATGGCGCTTGTAGCCAAGCGACGGTGAACCGAGTACTGGGTCAGCTTCATTTACTTGGTTCCTTTGGACCGTCCGGCTTGCCAGAGCCGTCTTTTTCGCCCGGTTTGCCTTTGCCTTGTTTTTCGGGCGGCGGACCAGGCAGACGGATTTCCATACCGTCTTTGAGTTTTTCCTGGCCGGATACGATGACTTTCTCGCCTAGCGTCAGACCTGAGAGAATCTGGATTCGCCCTGCCTCTTCGATGCCGGTCTGAACCTTGCGTTGTGCGGCCTTGCCTTCCGCGGTAACAAAGACGCTCCGAGCGCCGGCGGGTCCAATCACCGCCGGCGCGAACGTCCCGCTTCAACGGCGGCGGAACGACAGGAGGACTACCACATCGCATGCTCATATCAGCCCCCACGCCATCTTCACCGCGATGGCTATCAAAACCACACCGATGAGCACCTTCACCTGCCTACCCTTGAGTTTATCTGTCATGAGCCATGAACCTAGCACAGCGCCCCCGGCCGAGCCGACGGCTGTCCAGGCGAGCAGGGTGTAGCCCATACCGGCGAGTGAGATGTGGCCAAGGAACCCCGCTAGCGATGCGAAAATGACGACAAACGAGGTGCTGGCCGACGCCTTCTTCGGGTCGAAGCCGAGGGCGACGAGCGCCGGGACAATAATGTTGCCGCCGCCCACGCCGAGCAGGCCGCCGAGGAACCCCGCCAAGCCGCCAACTCCCAACCCGACGCCGAGCAGGACTGCGCCGCCGCTTGTGGTTTCGCGCGCCCGCGGCGTATAGAGGAGCATCATGAGAGCCGCGAAAACCAAGAAACCGACAAACAGCCAGAGGAGCACCGTCCGGTCCAGTCCCTGGCTTACCCACGCCCCGAGGGGCGAGAGCGCCGACGCAACCACCACCATCGGGAGAGCGACATTCCAGACGATCAGCCGCTTGCGAACGAAGTTGACCGAGGCCACCGACATGGCCACCGCGTTGAGCAGCAGCGCGGTGGCCATCGCGGTATGCACCTCGATACCGAGTGCCATAAACACCGGGATCAGGACAAACGCCGCACCAACGCCCGCGATGGTCAGCAGCGTGGTGAAAGCAAATGTCACCAATCCGGCGAAAACACTAGTCATTCGACTCCGGGGCTCCTATTCCTTGGCCCCAGTCAGCCTCATTTGGCATGGGATGCAGACCTTCTTGTCGCCCACGATTCGAGCGTAGCCCTCCACCACCATCTCGTGGCACTCATCGCATACGAGGCCGGAGAAGGAATGCGGTCGGTGCTCGATCCGATACTGAAAGACCTTGCCCACCGAGAGGAGCATGTCGTCTGGAGCGCCCATCACTCTCTGCACAAGCGGCTCGACGACATCCAGAGGTACCTTGGATGCCGGCACACCTTTCTCGCGGTACTCCTTGAAGAACTCTGTTTGCTTGTTGGCGAGCATGGCCTCGGACTTCGGAGTGACACGGACAGCGCGCCCGGTCGCCACATCAACCAAGGTCACGCCCCACTTGCCGTAATGGAGCTTCTTGATGTTACCCTTGCCAAATGTACAGCCCGTGATCATCTGCACCCCGTCGGCGAAGCAGGTGGCGCAGTGATCGTCTCCCAATTCGACAAGGGCGAGGAGTTGGCTGTCCTTGGCCCGCTCGACCCCCAGCCCGTTCATCGCGGCCGCTCCCACCCGCAGCCCCATAGGCATGGCCGGACACTTGTGGCCGTGCAGCGCGAGCCCGTGTTCGTAGTAGTCTTTCGGATTGATCATGATAGTTCTCCTTATTCTGGGTTTCAGGCGCATTTGGTGTTTTCCCAAAGCGGCGTCCATAACATATCGAGCAAGACACACATCATTCGTTCCACTTCAACCCTTGTTTGCCTTCCCGGTTGGATTTTCCTTCGGTGGAGACGCCGCGCCGGACTTACCTTTGGGCTGTCCTTCGGGCGGCGGGCCGGGAAGACGGATTTCCATACCGTCTTTGAGTTTTTCCTGGCCGGATACGATGACTTTCTCGCCTAGCGTCAGACCCGAGAGAATCTGGATTCGCCCTGCCTCTTCGATGCCCGTCTCGACCTTGCGTTGTGCGGCCTTGCCCTCGATGGCCACGAAGGCGACTTGCAGGCCGGCAGGCGTGACGATTACCGCTTGAACCGGAACCGTGACGGCATCGGAAACGGACTCGATGATCAGGCGTACGCGCCCGAACATGCCCGGCACAAGCTCGATCGGTTCTTGAACAGTCAATTCAATGGTGCGCGTTCTCATGCGCGGATCGAGTTCCGGATAGACTCGGACGACTTCGGCTGGCAAATCCTTGTTGGGCAGAGCGTCGAGGCGGACTTGCGCCTTCATGCCTTGACGCGCCTCGGAAGCACTCGTCTCGGGCACGGCGCAACGGACCACCAGAGAGGATAGATCGGCCATTTCGAGCAAGGGCGCCTTCATGGCCGCCATATCGCCTTGGCGCACGAAGACCTTGATGATAGTCCCGGCGAAAGGCGCGGCGATGATGGTTTCGTTCAGGCGGGCCTGCGCCAGTTCCAGTTTCGCGGCGGTCTCCTTAACCGTTGCTTCCTGGACGGCAATGGCCGTGCGGGTGAACCCTGTCTCAAGCATGTTGAATTGGCTGCGAGCGGACTGGAGCTTTGCTTCCGCCGCAGTCAGTTTCACGCGCGCCTTTTCCACGTCCTCACCCGGCAACGCACCGGTTTCCACCAATTGGGCGATACGTTCCGCGTCGCTCCGCTCGAATTCGGCGCTCTGTTCCGCTTCGCGCACGCTTTCCCGGGCCTTGTCAATCTCTTCGGGCCGCGTGCCGGCCTTCAGATCGTCCAATTTGGCTTGGGCCACGGCCAGCGCGGCTTCTGCGGCTTTCACCTCCGCTCGATACATTTCGCGGTTGATTTCGACAAGTTTCTGTCCCCCCTCGACACGGTCGCCCTCGCGCCAGGGAAGAAAACCGATAGGGCCTTCCGCCATGGAGTTGATCTGGATTGCCTCGATGGGCACAACCTCGGCCGTGAGGTCGAGCGAACGAGATATCTCGCCGGCCGTAACCGTTGCAAGCGTCACAAGCGGCGCTTTCTTCTGTGGCTGTGCGTCATTCGCTTTGTTGCCGCATCCAACCAAGAGCAAGGGAATGAGCAAAACCAACAAGAACACAGAACACACAAGTCCTCGTGTGAGTATGAATGAATCGCTATAGCTGTTTAGGGTCATGGTTTCTGATTCCCTGCTGCCAGTTGCACCTGCGCCTTGGCGACGCGGAAATCGGCCAACGCGCGGTAGTAGTTGGTTTGCGCATTGAGCAATGCCGCTTGTGCATCGAGAACGTCCACTATGGCGCCTTTTCCAAAATCGTACTTCTGCCTTTCGATCCGAAGGCTTTCCTCGGCCTCGGCAATGCTCTTTTGCGTGACGCCGACACGCTCGCGCGCGGAATTGACGTTCAGCACCGCCGTCTCCACTTCAAGCCGTATCTGAAGTTCGAGCTTGCGCAGACGCTGCTGCGCGGCATTCAACCGGGCGCGCTCTTTGGCGATTTGCGCACGAATGCGGCCCCCTTCAAAGATGGGGATGTCTACCATGACGCCGATTCTTCCGACATCTTCATAGTCGTCTGCAGAAGCCACGGCGGAGGTGCTTGAAGGTTGAGCAGCCGGTTCTCCAGAGCCGCCGATACCCCACCGTCCGCCGTAGGAAGCCTCCAGCGACATCTCCGGTTCCCGTTCGCATCGAGCGATGTCCACACGCTTGGCCTGTGCTTTCAGTGCCGCCATCGCCGCCGCATAATCGTGCCGTTGTTCGTAGGCGCGCGCCACCGCCTCGTCTACATTCTCCGCGTCACTCGGGTCCGCAGGAAGCAGATCGCCGGCGAGATCAAGGTCGCGCGTACCGTTCTCGTCGTTTCCCATCTGGTTCGCCAGGAGACGGTGCTGGATTTCAAGGATGTTCTTCGCCTGAAGCAATTGCTGATCGATGTCCGCCAAACGCACTTCGGTGCGGAGCGCGTCCACCTTGGCGGCCTTCTGCGCCGCAATGAGATTGTTGACGCGTTCCAGGTGTTGCGTGAGAGCCTCCCTGGAAAACTCCAGAGACTCGACGCCATGCCGCCACGCCAAAATGCCGTAATACGTGCTCGTTACATTGAAGACAAGCTCTTCTCGAGTTCGGGCCAAGGTATGTTCCGATGCGCGAAAGAGCAACTCGGCTGCCCGAATCTCGTTGACAATCCGGCCGCCGGCATAGAGCGGTAGCCGCAATACGATGTCTCCTGAAACCAAGTCGTCCGAGAAATAGGTGGCCGCGCCTGGTGAGGTTGGCGCAACAAGACGCTGGTCGTCCTGATAGTGAAAATAGCTCCCCGTCGCATGAATATTGGGCCACCGCGTCGCCGCCTTGATACGTTTTTCGGACTTCGCCGCAGCCGCGTCCCAACCCGCGGCAGACAGTTCGGGATTGTTCCGCAGAGCGATTTCCAGACAGGCATCCAGCGTCAAGGGCGCTTGAGTAGGAAGGGGTTCAGGCATTTCTTGGCGGGCATCCGTGTCGGGCGGCTTCTGCTCAACAGGTAGCGTGACGATCGCGTTTTTCTCTTCCTGCGGATCACGGTACGGTTCCGTGGGGGCGAGCGTGGTGCATCCTGCCAAGACAGCGACCAGCGCAACGGCAATAGACAGAGATGCGAACCTCTTGAGGGCGAGTCCTCGATATATCCTGCTAAAGTCGGGCATCGTGTGGACCCTTAAAAAATCGCGCCGAATATCATTCCGGCGATGGTAGACATGACCACCACCAAGGAACAGAAAGCAAATGTCTTCTTGAATCCCATGACGCTGTAAATCACCAACATGCTTGGTAAGGAGAGCGCCGGACCGGCGAGGAGAAGTGCCAGCGCCGGGCCTTTGCCCATGCCGGAGCCAATCAACCCCTGAAGGATAGGGACTTCGGTCAAGGTGGCGAAGTACATGAAGGCCCCAATGATGGACGCCAGGAAATTGGAGGTCAACGAATTGCCGCCCACCGCCCAGACGACCCAAGCGTTCGGAATCAAACCTTCGTTTCCGGGACGGCCCAAGAGCGCGCCCGCCACCAGCACCCCGCCCAACAGCAACGGGAGAATTTGCTTGGCGAATCCCCACGTCACGCCGAACCATTCCCCCATCTCGCCGTCACTGGTGCTGGTGATAATGGACAATCCGATGGAGGCGGCCACAAAGGCCAATATGGGTTCGTGTGGGAAGATCGCGGCGAGAATGGCGGTCGGAATCGCAACCAGCACGATCTTCCACCAGGCAAGCTGGAACCAGGCGATCAAAATGAAACCAAAACCCACGGCGCAGAGGGCCGTAATGGCCCACTTGGCGCCGTATATGGCATGCCAGAGTCCGGCGTCCGATTCAGGTTTTCCCCAGTTGGAAAAGACAAGGATAGCCACCATCAGGGCAAAAAACGTGGCGTTTTTCCAGAGAGGACGGGCAACCTCCGGTTCCGGCATTGCCGCCTGCGCGATGGCTTTCTCCGTTTCCTCCTTGCGAAAAATGAAGTGCATAAGGAGACCGATGATTACACTGAAGCTGATGGCCCCTACCGCCCGGGCAATACCCAATTCCATGCCCAAAATGCGCGCCGTGAGAACGATCGCAAGAACATTGATCGCGGGACCGGAGTACAGGAACGCCGTGGCCGGTCCCAGGCCGGCCCCCATCCGCCAGATGCCCGTAAAGAGCGGCAATACCGTGCAGGAACAGACCGCCAGGATCGTGCCCGACACCGAAGCCACGCCATACGCCAAGACCTTGGGCGCATTCGCCCCCAGGTACTTCATCACGGATGCCTGGCTGATGAAGACGGAAATGGCCCCGGCAATGAAGAAGGCGGGAATCAGGCACAGTAACACGTGTTCCCGGGCATACCATTTGACCAAGTACAACGACTCCATCACGGCATTGTCGAAGCGGGGTATGCCGACCGGGAGGTAGAAACAGGCCAGAAACACGGCCACGATTACGGCCAGCGGTTTCCATTCCTTCTTCCAGTCCATTTTCGCGATATCCTTCCTTTGAAATGGCTACTTGCCATAATTGCCAATCTGCGCTTGCAACCAACCGAATACCTGACAGGTGGATGATGCTCGGCAGCCTAACCGTTCATGAGCGCATGTTGACGCCGGGCGTTTTCCTGAAGCACGTTTTCGACGCAGCCGAAGAAATTCAGGATACACGGCACGCGCAGACGATAGAATACCTGCAAACCGCGCTTGTCGTCTTCGACGATGCCCGCCGTCTTGAGTACGGAAAGATGCTTGGAGACGGTCGAGAGGTCCGCGCCAATTTCCTCGCGAAGCTCGCACACACACCGCTCGCCCTTGGACAATTCACTGACGATAAAAAGCCGCGTAGGATGAGCAAGGGCTTTCACAATCTCTGCCCGGGCATTGAATAATGCCTGCGTTTTTTCGTCCATAAGCATTTCCTTTTATTTGCTATTTGGCATTATAACCAAATAATGGCGATTTGTCAAGTTTGTAAAACGCCCATGATGACCCGCCATTGTGGTTGACACCCTTTTTCATCCTTGCATCGGTTTTGCAGAATAGGAGCCCAGCGAAAGTATCGCATATATTGATTTTGATGGTTGACGCACGTATGATCCCGTTGCGCTTTGGTGCGTGGAAACTTTCCTTGGATATATGCAAGCGGCTTCGTAAATTCGCGCCGGATAAAGGAGTGTTTCGTGAAATTGGCCGTAATTGGCGGCGCGAGTTCCTATTCGCCCGAATTGGTGGATGGGTTGTTCGCGCGGCTGGACTCGATACCCGTTACCGAACTGTGGATGATGGACCCAAACCGGGACCGGCTCGTGGTGACCGCCGGGCTCGCCCGCCGGATGGCCGATCGCCACGGCAATCCATTCCGCGTGTATGACACCGGCGAAATGCGCGAGGCGGTCAAGGATGCTTCCTATGTTGTCACACAAATACGGGTCGGCGGCATTCAGGCGCGCATTCAGGACGAAAAACTCGGATTGCGCCACGGCATCATCGGCCAGGAAACAACCGGAGTGGGCGGATTCGCCTGCGCATTGCGGACCATCCCCCGCATCCTTGAAATCGCCCGCGCAATGGAAGAACTCGCGCCGAATGGATTCCTCATCAATTTCACCAACCCCAGCGGCATTATAACCGAGGCGCTGATTAAGCATAGCACGATCAAAAGCGTGGGGCTGTGCAACGTGCCCATCGGCATCATTATGGATATCGTGAAACACATCGGCTGCACACCCGAAGACATACGGCTCGACTATGTCGGGCTGAACCATCTCGCGTGGATTCGCCGCGTCTCGATTGCGGGCAAGGATGTCACCGAAACCGCTTTGGCGAAATTCATAGAGATGGCCTCGGAAGAATGGGAAGTCCCCGAAGTCCGCGAAAACATGATTGCGGCGATGAAAAGTCTCGGTATGATCCTGAACGGCTATCTTCAGTATTATTATGCCACATCCGCCGTGCTCGATCACTTGAAAACCAAAGAAAAGACCCGCGGCGAGGAAGTGGTCGAAGTCGAAAAAACCCTTTTTGAGAAGTACAGCCAGCCTAACCTGTACGAAAAGCCTGAAGAATTGTCCAAGCGCGGCGGCGCACACTATTCGACGGCGGCGTTCCATCTGATCAGCGCAATCCAGAACAATACGCGGAACCGGCAGATCGTGTGCTGCCGAAACAACGGCGCCGTACCGACCTTCGACGACAACGTTTCGGTGGAAGTTCCCGCGATTATCGGCAAGGATGGGGCCAAAGCCGTGGCGCAGCCGAAGCCCGATCCGGTCATTCGCGGACTGATGCAGGCCGTAAAAGCATACGAAACGATGACCGTCGAAGCAGCGGTGAGAGGCGACCGTGAGCGGGCGTTTCAGGCGATGTTGACGCACCCGCTGATGCCCGGTGCGATCGGTTCCCGCAAATTGCTCGACGAGTTGCTCGAAATCAACAAACCGCATCTTCAGGGAACGTTCTTTTGATAAAATGGACCGCAAACCGTAATGATTCCGCGGCCCGACAAAGCAAGAGGAGAACTGTGCGATGAACAAAGCCGTTTGCGAGACTAGCCTGCCAAACCGAAAACCCTTGGCGCGCGGCAAGGTGCGAGACATTTACGATTTGGGCGACGCGTTGATCATCGTTGCGACGGATCGCCTTTCGGCTTTCGATTGGGTCAATCCGGTCGGCATTCCAGACAAGGGTAAAATTCTCACCGCCATGTCGCTCTTTTGGTTCGAACAGACTGCGTCTTTGGTGAACAACCACCTGATCTCCGCCGATATCAAGGATTTCCCGGCGGATTTCCAAGAACATGCGGACCAGTTCGACGGGCGGTCCATGCTCGTCAAAAAGTGCCGGATGTTTCCGGTCGAATTTGTCGTGCGCGGTTATCTGGCGGGCAGCGGACTCAAGGAATACCGGCAAACCGGATCGGTATGCGGGATCAAATTGCCCGAAGGACTGGTCGAAGCCAGCAAACTGGAAACACCTATCTTCACGCCCGCCACAAAGGCCACCGATGGCCACGATCTGAATATTTCCGCCGAAGAGGCGGCAAAAATTATGGACAAGGATCTGCTTGACACGGCCGTGAAAGCCGCGTTGGACGTGTACTTGTTTGCGCGTGAATACGCCGCGTCGCGGGGGATCATCGTGTGCGATACGAAGTTCGAATTCGGCACAATTGACGGTAAGGTGACACTGGCCGACGAAATCCTGACGCCGGATTCGTCGCGGTTCTGGCCTGCGGATCGCTACCAGCCCGGAAAAGCCCAGCCAAGTTACGACAAGCAATACGTGCGCGACTGGCTCGAAACGACCGGATGGGACAAGAATTCGCCACCGCCGCCGTTGCCCGACGACGTGGTGGAGAAGACCCGCGAGAAGTATGTCGAAGCCTATCGCCAACTGACCGGGAAAAAGGATTTTTGATTCATGGAATCCGTCACGGTTCCTTTCGGCAAGTCCTGCGAGGCATGTCCACACGCGCGGAATTCCGCCGTATGCGCCTCCTTGTACGAACGCGATTTCGATCATCTGCGCGAGGAATGCGGACTCTGCGCGGTGTATGGACACCCGGAAGCCCCGAAACTCGTTTATTTGGGCTTATATGCGCTCCAACACCGCGGCCAGGAAGGCGCGGGCATTGTCGCGTCGCACGAAGGCAATCTTACGGCCCACCGTGGCGTTGGACTGGTCGCCGATGTGTTCAAGCCGCACCGCCTGGCGCAGGTGCGCGGCGACAAGGCGATCGGCCATGTCCGGTATTCGACGTTCGGCACAAGCATCCTGCGGAACGTGCAGCCGCTGGTGGTGGACTATGCGCGTGGTTCGATGGCGCTGGGACACAACGGCACGCTCGTCAACGCGCACGTCATCCGGGAACAGTTGGAAGAGAATGGCGCCATTTTCCAATCTACCACAGACAGTGAGGTCGTCATCCAACTCACGGCCCGATCGAAACAGAAACGGTTCGTGGATTGCATCATCGAAGCGCTCCGGCAGGTTGTCGGCGCGTATTGCATTCTGGCGATTGACGGCGACGAGATCGTGGCCGCCCGCGACCCACGCGGTTTTCGCCCGTTGTGGCTGGGACGCCGCGACGGGGCGTATGTGCTTGCCAGCGAATCGTGCGCGCTCGACATCATGGACGCGGAATGGGTCCGTGAAATCGAACCCGGCGAGGTAGTCCTCTTGTCGCCCGGCGGCATCGAATCCATTTTTCCCTTCGAACCGGCGAAACCGTGCAAGTGTATTTTCGAATTCGTGTATCTGGCGCGGCCGGACAGTTATCTGTTTGGCCGGAGCGTGGATGCGGTGCGAAAGCGGCTTGGCGCGAACCTGGCCCGTTTGGCGCCAGTCGAAGCCGATATCGTCATGGCCGTGCCGGATTCCTCGAATCCCGCCGCGCTCGGTTATGCGCACGAGTCCCGCATTCCGTTCGACATGGGCTTTATCCGGAATCATTATGTGGGCCGGACGTTCATCGAACCCGATCAGCGCATCCGCGACTTCGGCGTAAAAATCAAACTCAACCCCGCGCGCAACGTGATCGAAGGCAAGCGCATCGTACTCATTGACGACAGCATCGTGCGGGGAACCACCTCGCGCAAGATTATCAAGATGCTGCGGCATAACGGCGCCAAGGAAATCCATTTCCGGGTCAGTTCGCCGCCCATCATCAATAGTTGCCATTACGGCATAGACACGCCGAACCGCCAAAAACTCATTGCCTCGCGCATGACAGTAGACGCCATACGCGACTATCTCGAAGTGGATTCGCTGGTGTACCAAACAATTGACGGACTGGTCGAGGCAACGGACCTGCCCCGCGACGAGTTTTGCCTGGCCTGTTTCAACGACGTGTATCCAACGCCCACGCCGTGCGATTACACGCTTTCAAAAATTTCACGGCGGCATGTGGATACAAGCACCGAACCTTACGATTCAATCAAAACAGCCATGCCCGCCGAATTCTGATGCGTTTTTTCCAAAAACGGCGGCTTTTATGGTGGGTGGAAATCGAAACGACCGGCCAAGGAATATTCTTGACAGATAGTGTTTGGCATGTTAGAATGCGACAAGTGCAGAAGTGGTATAAATCCAAACGTTTTGCGCGGATGCGGAGGTGCGAGTCATGGCCGATGATAAGTCCAATGGTACGGGTAATCCGAACAAGGGCGGAGACGAGCAGGATGCGCTGGGCAATCTGCCGCCGTTGAGCGATTTCGATTCAGGCGGATTCAAGTCCGACAAGGAATTTCCGCCGCTTGAAAAGAAAGAATCTTTCGGCGGACTTCCGTCCATAGACGACATCTCCGAAGAGATTCCCATGCCTACCGGCGGAAATATCAAGCCGACGCCGCCGGGTTTCAGTCTGGAAAGCGACAGCGGTTTCGGGGGGTTGGCGCTGGACGATGCCGGTGAAACCCCACGCAAGCCAGGCCGCGGATTCCAGAGTTCGGAAGCCGACAGCGATTTCTCACCGGAAACGCCGGAGATCGGGCCGGGACCTGAAGCGGATATTGACACCCCGATGTTTGACAGCGCGTTTGGCGGTTCCGGCGGCGGCCGGGGTTTTACCCCCTCCTTGGATACGCCCGCACCCACCCGCACCATGGAAACCCCCATGTTCCCCGGCGAGACGATTGGCGGCACTCCGCCTCCGAGAGGCGGTTCGCCGTTCGATGCCAATGCCTTCGACGATTTTCGCCCCGGCGGCATGGAAACACCCGCCCCCGATTTTACGCCGACCGGCTTGGAAGGCGCTGGAATGGGCGCGGCAGACTTGGGTGGCGCACGCGCACCGGAAATACCCCCTCCGCCGAAGCCCGCCAAGGCCAAAGAGAAAAAAGGATTAGGCGTCAATGCGATCCTGGTGGCCCTTCTGGTGGGTGTGGTCGGTCTGCTCGCGGGTATTTTCATGGGCGGTCAAGTGAGCACCAAACTGGCTTTCGTGCCGAATCCGCTACGGGCGCCGTTGGCGGACAAGGAAGCGGAAGTCGTAAAACTTCAAGACACCATAAAAAAGATGCAGGCGCAGGCGGCTCCGGGCACCAGTCCGGCCATTACGCCTGAAAAGATCAACGAGTTGCTGGATCAGCAAAAGAAATTGACCGATTCCATCAATGAATTGACCGCCAAGGAAAAAGACGCCCAAGACGCTCTGGCCAAGACGGCGGGCGAACTCGATCAGGTACGGATGGATCTCGAAACGAAGAACGAAGAGTTCGTCAAGGCCCAGGAAGCCTTCGAAGATCTGCAAAACCAGACTTCGATTGTCCAAGCGCGACAGTTGGGTCTGGTGGCCGAAGTGGAGCGCCTCACGGGTTTGGTCGGAACGATGGAAGAAGCCAATCTGCGCACCCGGGCCACCAAAGAAGCGCTCCAGGCCAGCGTCAATCAGTTGCTCATCAGCATCAAGGAAGGCATCCCGCTGACGCCTGAAAAATATGCGCGTGCGGGGCGTATCGCGGCGGCCGAAAACCTCAAGGCGAAAGTGGACGGCGCCCGCTGGGTCACGCCTGAACTGCTAAATGAATACACCAGCCTCTATTTGAAGGAACTCGACATCGCCGGTTGTACGGGGTATTTCTTCGCCCACATCCCTGTGACTAACAAGATCGGCGAAAGGGAAGTGAAATGGGCCGAATGCCTGATGAAGGGCAACTGGGCGGTCTACTTCCGTACTTTGGATGGCAAAAACGTGGGCAGTTACGAGAACACGGCGCAACCAGGCGAAGTCCCGCACTACCAATTCCGCGAACTCCTGCCCGGAAACGTCCAGAAGCAGATTGAAGAGGAAATTTTCGCGTCGCGCACGCCCGGCTTCGAAAACAAGGTCAAGGCGCTTGCGGAAAAGCAACTTATCATGGAAGGTCCGGAGACCCAGTTCCAGAAAGTCTTCAGCTCGTTGTAATTTCCGATTGTTTTACGGGGCCGTGTTCCGTAAGGAATGCGGCCTTTTCCTCTACCGCCCGGGCGCCTATCCAATCGGAGGAATCGAGTCATGGCGATGTTTTGTCTTTTTGTTCTCGCCGCACAATCGGCCCAAGCCCCGTTATATGAGGCCGAACTGATTTTCCCGCGCAACCCGAAACACAACCACGGATCGAGCATCGTCGAAACCGCGGACGGCAGCCTGATCGCCTGTTGGTTTCACGGATCCGGCGAACGCAAGGAAGACGACGTGATCATCCAGGGCGCGCGCAAGCGGAAAGGCGACGCGGCATGGTGCGACCCGTTTTTAATGGCCGATTCCCAAGACTTGCCGGACTGCAATCCCGTGCTGTTTATTGATCCACGGGGGACGTTGTGGCTGTTCTGGATCGCGGTGCTAAACAACGAATGGGGCGGATCGCTGCTCAAATACCGCACTGCGTCGCAGTATGTCGAAGACGGTCCGCCAAAATGGGACTGGCAGGACGTCATCCATTGCCGACCTGTAAATCTTGAAAAAAATCCCATCGGCGGCGCGGCGCAGAAGGACAAACTCGGCCAGCGGCTCGGCTGGATGACACGGTTACACCCGATCATGCTATCCGATACGCGCATGATGCTCGGACTATACTCGGATGTGTTCAACTGTTCGCTGGCGGCGTTCACAAGCGATTGGGGCAAAACCTGGGAGTTCAGTGAACCTATCGTCGGCCTTGGCAACATTCAGCCGAGTTTTGTCAAACGCAAAGACGGCGCGGTCGTGGCGTTCATGCGCGAAAACGGATTGACGCGAAAAGTCCGGACAGCGGTTTCGCCGGACAACGGGATAACGTGGGGAAAAGTCGAAAGCCTCGATATTCCCAATCCGGGTTCGAGTGTCGAGTGTGTTCCGCTGAAGAGCGGCCTTTGGGCGCTCGTCTGCAACGATACAACCCAAGGACGCCACCTGTTGACGGCTTATCTGTCAGACGACGAAGGGACGACGTGGAAATGGAAACGCGCCCTCGAAAGCGTCGAGAAGGACGCTGGATCATTCTCCTATCCATCGGTCATCCAGGCCGCCGATGGGACCATCCATTGCACCTATTCCTATTCGACTGCGGATGTAAAAGGATCGAGCATCAAGCACGCCCGTTTCAACGAAGAATGGATTCGCGGCGAAAAATAGGCGGCGTTATCGAATCCGTTTTCCCGCCACATGCAGCGCATGGCGCGGATTTCGGATGGCGCGTCGGATCATCTCGAACCATGAATAATTACGAAACGCCTGGCGCGCGCAAAGGACTTCATACAACCGCTTCTGCTCATTACGCGGGATGGCCTCGTTGCAGGTAAAGGTGTCCGGATCGCCGGCTGTAAATGTATCCCATGAGATGCCCTGTTCCCGGATACGCACGGCGTTCGCGTCGTACAGCGGTGTTCCGGGAAACGGGGTTAGAAAATGGATTGACGTGAAATCGGGGCGTGCCTCGCCGATAAATTGTTCCGTCGCCATGATGTCATCCACGGTCTCGCCCGGCATGCCCAACACAAAACATCCGCGCAGACGCAATCCGGCCTCCCGCACACGCCGGGCTACGGCCAGATTCTCCTCGACGAGCGTGTTCTTTTGAATTGAGTCGAGTATGCGCTGGCTTCCGCTCTCAAATCCTATTCCCACCTGGACACAGCCCGCGCGCTTCATCAAGGGCAATAGGTCGGATCGCACGGTCCTTGGGTGCATCTGACATTCCCAGCGAAGACGGTTCAGACCGGTCGAGATGAGCGCTTCGCAGATGGACCGAAACCGTTCCGTATCGGTCGCCATAAGTTCGTCATAGAAGGCCACGCTCGTGATGGCATGCCGGCCGGCCAGATAACGGATCTCCTCGATCACGCGTTCGGGGCTATGAAAACGCAACGGCGCACTCCGCTTGGCGTTGGCGCAAAAAACGCACCGGTAGGGACATCCCCGGCTCGTGATGACGCCCAACGTCCGGTATGAAAGCCCCGCCAATTCCTCTCCGCTGCGCGCATAGAAGTCCAAATCAAGCGCGGTGCGATCCGGCAAGGGCAGCGCGTCGAGGTCATCCGGCGGCATGCAGTCGAAGATACCTTCTATCCGCCCGTTTGACAGCGCATTTGCCAACGCGTATTCCGCTTCGCCGCGGAATACCGCATTGCAGTGCTCGATGGCCTCTTCGGGAAGCGCGGTCGGATGCGCGCCGCCCATGACGACGGGAATGCCGCGCCGGCGGCGGATATCGTCCGCGATTGCGTAGGCCCGGTTGGCAAACATCGTCATACAGGATACACCGACGATATCTGGTTTGAACTCGTCAAGCCTTTCGTCAATGTGCTGCCGGGCAATCTCGTCAATGATGAGGGTTTTGTGTCCGCTGCCGGCAAGAACGGACGAGAGATAGGCCAGCCCCAGGTTTTCTTTACGCAACGCGCGGGGCGATCCGGGGTTGATCAAGGCGACTTTCATCGGCGGGATCTCAATATCGCCAAGAGCCGTTGCGCACCGTACCGTCCCAGGCGGACAAGACCGGCGGCGCCTTCGCGTCTATAGGCGTTGCGGAAATGATGGAACAGCGTGCCGGGCTGCCGGGTAAGGATATGCCATTGCCAGCGGCGCCATGCCAGCGCGTGCATTTCAGCGATATCGGCGGCCGAATAATCCGGATACGAAAGAACCGATTCGGCCGCCGGATCGAAATCGCTCCAGTCTTCCTTGACGAGCCATCCCTTGTTTCGGGCGCGTTCATACAGGGCCGTGCCGGGATAGGGCGTCGCGATGGCGAATTGCAGGGTATGCGTGCGAAGATGCAGCGCGAATTCGATGGTCTTCATCGCGCTTTCCCGCGTTTCCCCCGGCAGGCCGAACACGAACGTCGCATGGGTGCGAATGCCCAGGCGGCGGCAGTCGTGGACGGTGCGGACGACATCGTCCAATTCAATAGCCTTCGGAATTTGCCGCAACACGTCCGGATCGGCGCTTTCGACGCCGAATTTGTATGCCCGGCATCCGGCGGCAGCCATCGCTTCAAGGACGTCATGCGCAACCGTGGCATGCCCCATGCACGAGAACGGCAGGCCAAAGCGGCGGCGGCGAAGTTCTTCGCAGAGTCCGAGCACATGTTTTCGGTTGAGCGAAATCGAATCGTCATCAAAATAAATCTCATCCGGATGGTACCGCCGGATGAGTTCGGCAATTTCATCGCATACCGCCTTCGGATCCCGTAGCCGGTAGTCGTGTTCGCCGTGATAGGGCGCAAGCGTGCAGAAATCGCAACGATGCGGACACCCACGCGAAGACAGCACCGTGACGGATCGTCCCCGGCAAATTGGATCATTGTACTTTTCCATTGGGAACAGGTCCCAGGCCGGCCACGGGATGTCGTCGAGACGAACAGGGAGCGGAGCGTGCTCCGTCGCGGGAGAGGTCTTTGTCGCCAGCCATGGACGCGGAAGCAAATCCAGCGTTTCGGTAACGGCCTGATCGTATTCCCCGCGAATTGCACCGGCAAAACCGGCTTGAACATGCTCCCGGGCCGTGGCCGTGGCATGCGCGCCTACAGCCACACAGGGGCGTCCGATGGCGCGCATGGTTTCAACGTCGCGCCGGAAACTCGGAGCGCTCGTTTCCATGAATACGATGTCCGGTTTGAATTCCCGCACCTTTTCGGCCAGCGCCTCGACTGGCATGCCAAGGGCGATACAGTCTAGTACAGATACCGTGTGTCCATCCGCGCGCAAACGCGACGCCGCATACGCGAGACCAAACGGAAACGGATGGTAGTCAATGCCCACGGACCGTATTGCGCGCCGGTGCGGCCACCGCGATCCGGCCCGGCAATACGGCCCCGGCGGATTGATGAGAAACGCTTTCATGATTTGGCTACTACTCCAAATAGATTCATTGCCGCCATCCGCTCCTGCTCCTGCTCGTGCTCGTGTTCGTGTTCGTTATCGAAAAGGCTCCCGATTTCAGAACCCGTTGTTTAGGATTTGGGGTTTGTGGATGGAGATGATGGACAAAATGGACCGTATCCCGCCCTTCATCCTTCAACATTCATCCTTCACCCTTCAGTCTTCAGTCTTCAGCCTTCGATTACGAACCCGATAATGATTTCGATTTTCGGCACATGACATCCGGATTGTCAGATGAACTCGAATTGCGCGTCGCGTTCCAGCATGAGTTCCGTCATGATGCGGTTGTAATGGACGAACCGGCAGTCCAGCAGATTACATTCTGCGGGCCGGATGGATTGAATGGCGTCCCAATGCCGCCGGCCGTACCATATTTCCCGCAGCGGCTGGGTAAAGGCATTACCGAATCCATGCTTTTCGCGCCGGTGGCGGTAGTAGCAACAGAGAAACACGTCGCCAAGCGCATCAATCATAATCTGCAAAGGCGTCAGCCAGCATGGGCGGTTCATATTCAGTTTGCCGACACCGCCGACGACGGATATGTTTGGATGCCGCGCGCGCGCTTCGGTTATCAAGCGGGTGGCTTCGTCGGCTTGTTCAGCGTTCAATTCACGATCGGTCAGACGTGCCGCTTTGAACTGGATGGAATCGGCGCCCAGCCGTTCCGCCAGCGCGACGCAATCTTCCACCTCACGAAAGTTGTCCGCGCAAAGGATGACTTTCATGCTGACCAGGACTTTCCCGCCCCGTTCGTTGCGCAGACGTATCAAGCCGGCCATGTTCTCGCACACGCGGTCAAACGAGGCTTCCGGCGACCGTGGCCGTTTCACCCGGTCGAATGTTTCCCGGTGCGCGCTGTCGAATCCCACGCGGACGTAACTGGCGCAATCCGCCAGCGCCAGCGCCAGATCGCCGCTGAGCCGCGATCCGTTGGTCAGCAGGCCGGTGCTCATACCGCGCGATTTCATCTCACGGATCAGATCCGGCAGCGCCGGATGCAGTGTCGGCTCGCCACCGCCGCAGAATTCGACGCCACGCACGCCCAAATCGCGTAGATCCCAAATCAGGCCACACAACTGATCGCTGGTCATCATGTGATGGATCCGGGTGTTGTCTTCGGCGTATTCGCACCATAGGCAATTCTGATTGCACACATAGGTGGGGTAGACGATAGCGGTGCGCGGCGGAGGCATTTCGCCATCGAGGATCATGCGGGCGGCGTGATAATGCGTCAAAATCCGGTTTTCCAGAAAGTCGAATACCCCGGCCTTATCACTCATGCGTTGCTCCCGTGTTTTATCACGATGCCGGAAAAAACTATATCCCGCACCGCCCCTCCAGGGCAAACGGAAAACGAACCGGCCCTTTTCATGCCGTCATCATTGTTGCATCCCCCATTGCATTGGCGCGGTTTGAAAAGATAAGATGATGACGACAGGGAAAAAAGACGTAACCGTTTACGGGTAAAAAAATTGCACGCATAAATCCAATATCTCAGGCGAAACCGAACAAAAAGCGGGACTGACACATGCGGGCGAATTCCCGAGTGAGACGTATTTGTCCCTGCTTTTTGTGGAACAAGCGTCCAAAACCCTTTGATGTCCTCAATAAAAGCCCGTGAACGGTTACAAAAAGACGAAACATTTACTCGAGAAAGTGAAATAAAGTTATAGATATGTGTTTATGTTTTTCGGCATAACCATGGAGGGGCAGACGTGAGTGAACTGATTATCGGTGTGGATCTGGGCGGAACCAATGTAAAGACCGCCCTCGTTTCTCGCGACAAAAAGGTTCTCGGCAAGGATTCGCGACCGACGCGGGCGGAGGAGGGTCCGGAAGCCGTCATGACGTGCATGGCCGAAAGCGTCGAAGCCGTGATCGCGCAGACGGGCGCCCGGCGCGACGATGTGCTCGCGGCGGGGATAGGCGCGCCGGGGCCGATGAATTGGCAGACGGGCGTCGTGTACAGCCCGCCGAATTTGCCCGGCTGGAAGAACGTGCCTCTGGCGGATGAGATGACAAAGCGGCTCGGTTTCCCGGTTTATGTGGACAATGACGCGAATGTCGCGTGCTACGGTGAATATTGGCTTGGCGCGGGACAGGGAGCGGAAAACATGTGCCTACTGACGCTTGGTACGGGAGTCGGCGGCGGCATCGTCGTCTTCGGCCAATTGCTGCGGGGCATTGACGGAACGGCGGCCGAGATTGGCCATTTGAAAGTCATGCGGGGCGGGCGGGCCTGCGGCTGCGGTGCGACGGGTTGTCTGGAAGCCTACGGCAGCGTCACCGGCATGGTCCGCACGGCTGTCGAAGGCATCGAGTCGGGACGAAAAACGATATTGACGGACTGGTGTAAAGGCGATCTCAAGGCTATCACCGGCAAGATGATATCCGACGGCATCGAACAGGGGGACGAGTTTTGCCGCTGGGTCATGAACGAAACGGGCGTCTGGCTCGGCATCGGCATTTCGAGCCTGATCAACCTGCTGAATCCCGAAAAGGTCATTCTCTGCGGTGGCATGATTGCGGCGGGTGATGTATTGTTCGACCCCATTCGGAAGACCGCCCGCGAACTCACGTTCGAGGTTCCCGCGAACCGTGCCCAGATCCTTGCCGCGGGACTTGGCGCCGATTCCGGCGTCATCGGCAGCGCCGGGTGCGCCCTCGCGCGTTTCGAAAGCGGCATCTGAAATTCGCAATACCTGCGGATAGCGATATTACCGGGCCGTTGCCAGTCCGGCCATCGCCACAGCGGCCGGGCGTAAATCCCGGTCGGTATAGTCGTCCCAAAGGGGACAATTGAGATCAATCCACGTCTTGATGCGCAGGATCTCATCCGGTGTCAACGCGGTCTCGTGGTGGCCGGCGTTCAATGTTTCCCAGAGTTTACTTTTCAACGATCCGAAGGACATCGGCGCGAGTTTTTCGCATCCGCCGGAATTCCAGCCGCAATCAACAAAATGGACCAGCCCCCTCGATATCAAAGTCCGGTAAGAGGCGGGAATTTTGTCGGCGTCGAGTTCCGCCCGAAAATCGAGTTTGTCCGGACGCCCGGCATCGTGGCATCGCACGCAATGGGCATCGAGCACGGGTTGAACGACTTTTTCGAACGAAAAAGGCACGGCGCCCCATGACGGCGGCTCGATGTCGCGGGCGATTTGCGCCTTGGGACGTCCCGTTCCCGGCGGCGCCATCTGCCTGCTTTCGTGACATCCGATACAACTGCGTTTTTCGCCTGGCTGCAAGTGAATAACACTGCGCATTCGCTGAAGTTCGTTGAAATCCTTGTCGAGCACTTCAAAATAGAAGACCCGTCCGGCCGGAACCTTGAATCGCGCGCTGCCGTCTTCGTCAACGGGCACGAGTCCGAGCGAGGTTTTGGCAACGTAAGTGGGCCAACCGTATGGGCCGCTGATCTTGTCCACTGGCGATGCGTAGAAATTGAAAAAGGCTTCGTGATCCTTGCGATACTCGCCGTTATCAAGCGGAGCGAGCCGGTGTCTGACTTCTTCGACGACGCGCAGGTATTTCACCGCGCCGCGCGGCACGGCAGGTTCCAATCCTGCGTAGACGTCCGTAAGGCTGAACTCGCCCGGTTCGTCTTCCGCGACAACCTCCGCATCTTGTAGCACCGGCGGGGGCGGAATCGCGCGAAACGGAGTCGGACACATGCAGTCGAGTCCCTCCGGATCCAGAGTCTCCGGGTCCATGTATAGCAATTCACGATTGCCGTAACGATCGATAAGATAGATACCGAATTGCTTTCGCGGGGCGTGCGAAACCAGGAAACAGTCCCGCGACACCGGATACGGTTCGCGGAAACATTCTTCCATCGGCGGCGCGCCCGGCCACGGCACTTCGGGGGTAAGGCACACAATGGCCTTTTCATTGAAACGCCCCTTGTCCGTGTCGAGCAGGGCGATGGGACCGTTCAGATCGCCGAAATGGGATATCAGGGTGCAGACGATCTCCTTCGTGCCGGGCACTTCGCGCCCGTTTGCGTAACCGTTCGGCTGGATGATGTCGTTACCGAAAACCAGTTCTGGGTGTCGTCCGTCGGGTCTAATCGCCCAGAGCGTATGTCCGAAATCCGCGCCCTTGTCCACGTATTCCCATCGGGTCCAGATGATGCGCCCGTCGTTCATGACGGACGGCGCCCATTCGGTGAGATTTGCGAGCGATACCGGGCGCATATTGCCGCCGTTCGCATCCATGCGGAACAACACCGATGACTGCGGCCGCCAGCAGAACACACGGCATTTGCAGCGCGTCGAGATGAACGCGAGATCGCCGTTCGGCAACGGGCACGGCCAGAAATCGTGGAATGGGCCGTCCGTGATTTGTTTGAGGCCCGATCCGTCCGGTTTCACGGACATGATGTGGTAGTAGCCAGGCTCCGAGTCCCGGTATCCGAAATACACCGTGGTTGCGTCGAAATTCGCCGCCGGATTGCGGGCAATGCCGTTACCGGCATCGAACAACTGTGTAAACGCGGCTTCTTCGGGAACAAGCCCGGCGTCTTCTTTCCACGGCGTGTGCATGATATAGATCCCGCCACCGGGACGGAACGCCGCGTCGAAGTAATCGCTGTAATTGTGCGAGGGGCGAAATGCGTGCCGCTTGACGAAGAGAATTTTCTCAAGGACCTTGAGATCGGGATCGCGGAAAAATAATTTTCGTTTGGCCATGCGCGCCTCGGCGAGCAAACCGCGGATATCCGATTTTCCATCCGCCTGCCTTGCCCGCAAACCGGCGCACTGCGCGCGATCGCCCTCCACCGCGATGCCCTTCGCGGCAAATCTAACGATCATGTCTTCCATCAATGCCAGCGTGCGTTCAAGGGGATCGTACCGGAACAGATGAAGCTTGAATTCACGGCCCGAATCGTCACGCGCCTCGAAATCGAATTGCGGACCGATCGGCCCCGGTTCGGCACGCACGGGAATTACGGCGGCACGGCCGGATTCAAAAACCAGGGATTCGAATCCGGGGACGTTCGTGGCAAGCGTAACGGAGGTATGGGGGACAATACGGACCGCGAATACCGCGCGATCCGGCGAGTCCGTTTCCGCAATGGCCATGGGAGAAAAAGCAAATGTCACCGGCCGTCCCATCGCGCCCACATGCTTGCCGCCCATGCCGAGCCCGACGCGGATACCGGATTCGGCGGCGCCGGGAAACAGGGATTGTGGAAGGCGAAACTCAAATCGGGCCAGATTCCAGTCGAAGGTTCCTTCGACGATGCGGCTCGACGCCAACTCCACCTTGTCGCCCAACTTACGATAGGTGTTGAAGGTAAGTTGGCCGTCCGTGTATTCAACCACACCGCAATCGTTGCCGCCGCCATCCGAAATCACGGCCAGACGGCGGCTCAATAGGCGGTCCGCTTCCAACGCGAAGAGAAAGTCCATGCCCACACGGCAAGCCCATAGGCGGAAACAGACCAAGGGACCTTTTTCCAAATCGTACGGAGACGCAACGCGAACCGTTCCCTGTGATGCCGCCGCGCGCCAGTCAAGCGAGTCTGTAAGCACAGGCAAGGGCAGAACATCGTCGCCCGCATGCCGGGGGTATTCCTTGACCCGCCCGTTGTAGGGCACAAGCGCGGAACTGAGATCCGCGCGGCCATGGGTTTTCAGCCAGGCGTGTTCCTCGCCGAGAAACGACGCGCGCACCGGGTCGTTCCGGGGGATGAAAACAGCCGGGTCCGGTGTGTCCGGCGTGGATGGCGCCACGGCGGAAGGCGCATCGCCTTGCACGCGCGCGGATACCTGCCTGGCGGTTGTCCATTCGCGGCCATCGAGGGAAAGCCGGACCTCGAATTTCACGGGAACGCGATCACGAAATACCCCGTTCCGGTCGCGCGAGAATACTACCTTCGCTATCTCCGCTGGCTCCGGCAAGGCAATTTGCGCCCATTCCTCCCCCGATCCTCCCGCAATCCAACTCCGCGTATTGCCGTATTCGCCGTCGTTCAGATGATCGATCACATGAATCGAATACCCGGCAATGCACGACGACGCCGAAGCGACCGCACCGGGCGACCGTGCAAGATTCACGGAAGGCGGGATGTTCCGTGAGGCGTCCGTAGAAATGCCAGGCCCATAAATTTCCAACTCGTCAATGCAGGCCTGGCTCCCGTCGTTCACCGCTTGAATCACAAATCGCACATACCGCGCTGGCTGTGCCGGAAACACAATCTCATTCGCCTTGTCGGGAACGATAACCGTATCGGCCTGAACGCCCGCCGCGGCGATGCACATCCACAATAACAACGCATTCCTCCATTTCATCACACGCGTCCTCGACTATCTGCAAGTTGTGAAAATCCGGTAACCATCTGCCGTTGGCTTCCGCCGATATCAACTGTGCCGCCACTAAGCGGTTGTGAATAGATTACCCAATCTGTGGCGCAGACTGTCCAGTCTGCGCCTATGGCCGGGGCTATTTTTTCATATACTCTGTGGCCTTTTTCCACCGGCCAAATTCGGCGACATGGCCCGCCATCCATCTCCTCAACCGCCTTTCAATCAATTCGCGTCATTTCTTGGCGGGTCTTCGCTCCCATTCGTAGCGCAATTGACACCGCCTCGTCAAAAAACGGCTGGAAATCTTTTCGCGCGAAGGTCCGCCGGTCGTGTATGATTTTCGCCGGAAGCGCACATTGGAGGAAGCCGTGGTGGCTGACCTTGGAAAACTAATGGGATGGTTGCTTGCTGCCTTGGCTTTTGCCGGTTGCAATGGCGGCAGAAACGGCATGGTCGAGGTGACCGGGCAGATTGAAGCCGTCAATGTCGCGGTAGGATCGCGTTTGGGCGGACGCGTCAGCGAAGTGTTGGTGGAAGAAGGCGCGCGCGTCAAGCAGGGTGACATTCTTGTGAAACTCGAAACTGACGAGGCCGAAGCCGCCATCGCCGCGGCGCGGGCGCGTCTCGCGCAGGCGGAAGCGACGCTGGCCAAGTTGGAAAACGGCGCCCGTCCCGAGGAAATTCGACAGGCCGAGGCGGCGGCCGCACGGGCCGAAGCCCAGTATCAAATGGCGCAGAAAGGATCGCGCCGGCAGGAAGTTCGCGCGGCCTCGGCGGCGGTAGACGCCGCGCGCGCCGCCCGCGATGAAGCCCAAACGGAATTCGAACGCGTAAAGAAACTGCGGGAAGGGTCTGCCGCCTCCGAACAATTGTACGATCGGGCCGCCCATGCGCTCGAAACGGCCGAGGCCCAGTTGCGCACCGCCACGGAGCGGCTGGATATCGCCGTCGAAGGCGCGCGTTCGGAAGAAATCGCCATGGCGAAAGCCGCTTACGAGCAGGCGGCGGCCGCTTGTGAACTCATCAAGAACGGCGCGCGCAAGGAAGACATTGACGCAGCTCGCGCACTGCGCGATGCCGCCGTGGCCGATGTGCAACGCGCAACCATCGCCGCAAAGGAAATGGTAATCGTATCGCCCCGGGATGCCGTGGTCGAATCGCTCGACATCCACCCTGGCGATATCGTCAAACCGGGAGCGGTGGCGTCGCTGGTCGATCCCGAAGATCTCGAAGTCTACATCTACGTCTCGGCGTTTACGCTCGGAAAATTGCGCATCGGCGAAAAAGTCGTCCTGACCGCGGATGCCCATGGCGACGAGCGGTTCGAAGGCACGATCGCGCAAATCGCCAGCCAGGGCGAGTTCACCCCGCGCAATCTTCAAACTAAAGAGGAACGCGCCCAGCAGGTCTTCGGCGTCAAGGTGAAACTCGATTCCGCCGGCGGCAAACTGCGCGCGGGAATGACCGTGACGGCTCATCTGCCGGCGCATGCCGCGGAGTAGCACCCTATGCCGCCCGCGATCACAACCACCGGGCTGACCCGCCGATTCGGATCGTTCACGGCGGTTGACCATGTGGATCTCAATATCGAGGAAGGGGAGATTTTCGGTTTTCTCGGCCCCAATGGGTCCGGTAAGACCACGCTGATCCGCATGTTGTGCGGATTGTTGCGGCCGTCGGCGGGCAGCGCCACCGTCATGGGCTGCGACACCGTGCGAGACAGCGAGGCGGTCAAGCATGAAATCGGCTACATGTCCCAAAAATTCAGCCTCTACACCGATCTGACCGTCATGGAAAATCTTACATTTTACGCGCGGGTCTACGGCATTCCACGTCGCGAACGCAAGGACCGTATCGAAGACGTCATTGGAATCGTCGGCATCGGCGATTATCGCAAACAGCTCGCCGCAGAATTGTCGGGCGGATGGAAGCAGCGTCTGGCCTTGGCCTGCGCGCTGGTGCATCGGCCGCGCATGATGTTTCTCGACGAGCCGACCGCCGGCATCGATCCGGTCGCGCGAAGGGATTTGTGGAATCTCCTGTTCGATCTGGCCGGACAGGGCTTCACGTTTTTTGTGACGACCCACTACATGGACGAAGCCGAGCGATGCAGCCATATCGGTTATATTTACTTTTCGAAATTGATCGTGTGCGGCACGCCGGGCGACCTCAAGCAACTGCCCGATGTTACCCCCACGGGAATGCAGCGGCTCGAAATACGATGCCCGCGGGCGCCCTATGCGATGCGTTTATTGAACACCTTCGATTACGTCCAGGATGCCACCATTTTCGGCGATGTGCTGCATGTCCTGGCGCTGGAAGGCGCCGAGGACCGAATGGCGCATGATTTGGCCGGCGGCGGATTCGCGGGCGTCGAGATTCGCCCCATCAATCCAACGCTCGAAGACGTGTTTGTCACTTTGACCCGAAGCCGGGATTTGGAAAGAAATGGCCAATAGTATTGCGTTCGATCGATTCGGCGGATCGCTTGTTGATTGGAGCCTGAAGACTTGTTTAGAGGACTGACCAGCATCGTCTACAAGGAAACTATCCATGTCTTCCGGGATCCGAAGACCTTGGTGCTCATGTTGCTTGTGCCGAGCATTCAACTGACCGTGTTCGGCTATGCAATCGATCTCGACATCAAACACATTGCCACGGCCGTCTACAATCTCGACGGACGCCCACAAAGCCGCGAACTCGTGGACGCGTTTACCAACGCGGGCACCTTCGACGTCACGGAAACACCGCAATCCGACACGGCATTGTTCGAGTCTATCGTGGCGGGCCGGACGCAGGTCGGCATCAAAATACCGCCAGACTATACCGACAAACTACTGGCGGGGGAAAGCGTTGCCGTGCAAGTCCTCGTGGACGGCAGCAATTCGAATGTCGCCATGCAGGCGCTCAATGTGAGCAATGCCATTGCCTTGCGGCGTTCGCTGGCCATCGCGGGCCGGACAGTAGGCATGGCGCAGGTCCCGATTGAAGCGCGCACGCGCGTTCTTTTCAATCCCGATATGAAAACGGCGAATTTCATGGTGCCGGGGCTTGCCGGCCTTGTCATGCAACTGGTCACCATGATCCTCACTGCGTTCGCCATCGTGCGTGAGAAGGAAAACGGCACGCTCGAACAACTCATGGTCACGCCGGTTTCGCGATTCGGCCTTATGCTGGGCAAACTTATCCCATTTTTTGTCATCGGCGCATTTGAAACGGCGCTCGTCCTTGGCCTTATGCGGTTCCTGTTCGGCGTGCCCATTCAGGGAAGCCTGGGGTTGCTTGCGCTGTTTTCAGCGCCTTTCCTATTCACGGCGCTCGGATTCGGACTCCTCGTTTCGATTCTTTCAACAACGCAAATCCAGGCCGTCCAAGTCGCTTTTCTCATCATTCTGCCGTCGGTGCTTCTGTCGGGTTTCATCTTTCCCCAGGAAACGATGCCGGCGCCGATCTATGTCCTTGCGCAAGGCATCCCCCTGACGTATTATATTCGCATTCTGCGCGGAATCATCATTCGCGGCGCGGGATTCGCCGAACTTTGGCCGCACGCGCTCGTCCTGGTCGGCATGGGTGTCGTCCTCCTCTCAATTTGCGCGATGCGCTTCCGAAAAACGCTCTCGTAAATCACGGCTATGATGCTGCGCGGATTCATATTGTAAGTGCAACATCGCGAGGAACGGGATGAATCTGGTGCCCGTAGCGTTGGATGAGCCTATTGGGCCGCCGAGAATGGGCCCGGCAGGGTTAGCTCGTCGGAGGCGGCCCAAT